>Ga0310697_10004374_pt1 | contig 13975 bp, 5 predicted proteins | sample 172DNAGHGlowgp2_FD_203883 | JGI IMG/M metagenome (GOLD analysis project Ga0310697, IMG submission 203883) | Sheep rumen microbial communities from Palmerston North, Manawatu-Wanganui, New Zealand - 1728 DNA GHGlow gp2 (v2) (version 2) | ecosystem: Host-associated > Mammals > Digestive system >...
GGTACATTTACAAACAGAAAAGTCAATCGGACATGGTAAAACACGCATTTGATATATAACACGTAACTTTGCATCCGAAATTCCAATAATGCCAAATTCTAACTAAAATAACATAAAATTCACAAAACGTATGAAAACCGAAAAACAAGATTTCTGGTATCGTGGCCGACACTGGGTGTTGGCTGCCGGAGTGCTGTTGGCTGGTTGTGGCGCTTTCTCGTCGTGCGAAGAATACGACTTGGATGAGCGGACTCCCGACGGATGGGGTGCGAGCATCTACAGTTGGCTTGACGAGCAAGGCAACTACACCAACACGGTGCGAATGATTGATGATCTTGGCTATCGCGAAGTGCTGGCCAAGACGGGCTCGAAGACGTTGTTCGTGGCAGATGACGCCGCCTACGACAGATTCTATGCGAACAACAACTGGGGCGTGAGCAATTACGGCCAGTTGACTGAATCGCAGAAGAAGCTGCTGCTCTTCGGCAGTATGATGGACAACTCGCTGCAGCTGAATGCGCTGCCCAGCGTGCAGGGTAACCCGCCGCTCGAGGGCCAGAGCATGCGCCGCTTTGCCTCGACGTCGGAGTTCGACTCCGTGCCCGTCATCCGTCCTGCCCAGATGCCCGATAACCGTTATTGGCAGTATCTGCGTGAGGCCGGACGTCCCATTGTCTGTATGACCGACTACTCCAAGGTGACGCTGCTCCAGTTCATTGAGAAGTGGCTCGTCAACCAGCGCATCACCAACGAGGACTACAATTTCCTGTTCAACAACACGGTGCAGCGCCAGGCTGGTGACGCCAGCATCAACGGCGTGCAGGTGGAAGAGCCTAACATCAAGTGCTCGAACGGTTTCATCCACCGCATGAAGGACGTTGTCACCCCGCTGCCCAACATGGCCGAGCTCATCAGGCTGAAGAAGGACGTCAGCGACTACAACACGCTGCTGGAGCGCTACTGCGCCCCCTATCCCGACGAGCATCCCGACCGTGACGGTTCGCTGACTCAGCAGTACAACCGCCTGTATCCCAACAACCAGACGGATACCGTCTACCAGAAGCGCTTCTTCTCGAACAAGTCGCAGGGCGGTACGGGTCTCTACCGTTCGCCCAACAACGGTGCCGTGACACCGCTGAAGTTCGACCCCGAGTGGAACTCCTACTATGCCGGTGACGCCTCGACGGGCAATACCGCCATCCAGCGTAACATGGCCGTGATGATGGTTCCCAGCAACCAGGCCCTCCAGGACTACTGGCAGAATGGTGCCGGTAGCATCCTCCGCGAGCAGTACGGGAGTTGGGACAAGGTTCCCGATGACGTGGTTGCCGAGCTCATCAACAACAATATGCTCAGCTCGTTCATCATCTCCGTTCCCTCGAAGTTCCAGAGCATCCTCAACGATGCCAACGACCCGATGGGTGTCGACGTTGCCGACATCGACTCGGTATGGCTCGGATGTAACGGTGCTGTCTACATGACCAACAAGGTCTACTCCCCCACATCGTTCGTCAGCGTGCTTTATCCCGCTCTGACCAACGAGTCGATGAAGATTCTCTATTGGGCCGCCCAGAAGTGTCGTTACAACGTCTACCTGAACTCCCTGAACGCCCGCTACAGCCTCTTCATCCCCAACAAGGACGCCCTGCTGCAGTATGTCGACCCCGTATCTTACGGCAAGGCCAAGACGCAGCTCTTCCAGTTCCACTGGGATCCCACGAAGGTTGCCCAGCCTGACCGTACGGCCGACGAGCGCGTGTGGGCCAGCATCTGGAACTACGATCCTGAGACCGGCGAGATTGGCGACTCCATCCGCAAGGCCAGCTTCGACGAGATCAAGGACCGTCTGCAGGACATCCTCGACAACCATATCGTCATTGGCGACGTCGAGGACGGCCAGGAGTACTACCAGACCAAGGGTGGTACATATATCCGTATCGCCAACGCCGGTTCTCCGAACATGACCGTTGCGGGCAGCTACCAGATAGACAATGACCAGCCGTTGCAGATTGCCCGCGTCTACGACCAGACGAAGGAAGGTAACGGTAAGGCCTACGTGCTCGAATCCGAGCCCATCATGACCACCCGCAAGAGCGTGTATGACGTGCTCTCCGAGCATGAAGAGTTCTCGCTCTTCCGCGAGATTCTCGAGAGTAGTGGTCTGCTGGAGGCTATCCACGACAATATGTATGCCACGCTTGGCAATAACCTCTCGCCGCTCAATACCTATCACTACACGATGTACGTGCCTACCAACGAGAGCATCCAGGCGCTCATTGACCAAGGCAAACTGCCCACCTGGGAGCAGGTTGAGGCTGCCAAGGAGGCAGAAGACGATGAGCGTGCAGCCGAGGACTCGCTGGCAATCGTCAGCTTCCTGAGATACCACATTCAGGATAACTCGCTGGTTATCGGCGGTGGTACCGACGACGACACGCACGAGACCGCCCTCATTGACGCAAAGACGAAGCGCTTCCATCAGTTGCAGTCTAAGCTCGACGCCACCAGCCTGACTGTCCGCGACAACACCGGCAGCGAGGCTCATGTGTTGACCTCGTCCGGCCTGTATAACCTGATGGCTCGCGAGTATCAGTATAACAATGTGTCGGCTGCGAATGCCAGTCAGATCCAGACCACGTCCTCGGTCGTCGTCCATCTGATAGACAAGCCGTTAATGTATAAAGAGTGATTGAAAATTGACGATTATGAATACAACAAGATTTAATAGGATTATAGGATTGATAATTTTCAGTTTTCAGTTGTCTGTTATCAATTCGTTCGCCCAGAAGGCCGGTGACATCATCAGCGGTACGGTGACCGACGCCTTCGGTCCCGTCATGATGGCCAATGTCGTCGAGATCGATGCTTCTAACCGTATCGTGGCATCCGCCCAGACGGATATGAGCGGTAACTTCTCGTTCAAGCTGAAGAATCCCAAGGACAAGCTGCGTGTATCGTACGTGGGTTACAAGACGCAGACCCTGCCTATCAACAAGACCAAGTTCGCCATCAAGATGTCGGATGCCACCCAGATCAAGGAGGTGACCGTCACCGCCAAGCGCAAGGCACAGGGTTCGGGTCTGGCCATCCCCGTGGATGAAATCTCTACCGCCCGTCAGAGCATCGACATGAAGGAGTTCGAAGGTCTGGCCATCACCACCGTCGACGAGGCCCTGCAGGGACGTATCGCCGGTCTGGATATCGTGGCAGGCGGTGACCTGGGTAAGGGAACGTCGATGCGCCTGCGTGGTGTGTCGTCCATCAATGGTTCGAGTGAGCCTCTGATCGTTGTCGACGGTAACGTCTGGGAGAGCAATGTCAACAACTTCGACTTCTCGAGCGCCAACGACGAGAAGTTCGCCGAGCTGCTGAACGTCAACCCCGAGGATATCGAGAGCATCGCGGTGCTGAAGGACGCTGCCGCTACCGCCATCTGGGGTTCGCAGGGTTCTAACGGTGTCATCGAGATCAAGACCAAGCGTGGTTCGCGCGGTAAGACCCGCGTCAACTTCAGCGCCCGTCTCACCGGTACCTGGCAGCCGAAGGGCTACAACATGCTGAATGGTGACGAGTACACCATGCTGTTGAAGGAAGAGTACTTCAACCCGCAGATGAGCGACGCCGCCAGCGACATCCCTGAAATCAACTACGACCCCTCGTTCGCCGAGTACGAGATGTTCAACAACAACACCGACTGGCTCGACGAGGTCAAGAAGACCGGTTGGCGCCAGAACTACTACCTCGCCCTGAGCGGTGGTGGTGAGAAGGCCAACTTCCGCGTCGGTGCCGGTTACGACCATGAGACGGGTTCTATCATCGAGCAGAAGCTCGACCGTTTCACCTCGCGCGTGAACCTCGACTACTTCGTCAGCGACCGTATCAAGATTGAGACCAACATCGCGCTGACCTATACGAAGAACCACATGAACAACGGCGACCTGCTGGGTATCTCCTACGTGCGCATGCCTAACCTCTCTGTCTATGAGCAGGACCGCTACGGCAACGACCTGGACGACTACTACTCGATGCTGCCTACAGCCTCGGATGCCCTGAGCGACCAGCGCGACCGTAAGAACCCCGTCGCCCTGGCTTATCTGGCCAAGAACGACGAGACGAGCTACAACATCACGCCGGAGTTCAAGCTGAACTACCGCCTCCTGGGTCTTGACGAGGAGCACCATCGTCTCGACTACGAGGGAAAGGTCGTCTTTAACATCTTTAATAAATATAACGATCAGTACATGCCCCTGTCGCTGAGCACGAAGGGCTGGAGTGATACCAGTGCCAACAAGGTGTCGTCATTCTCAGACAAGAGCCTCGGCGTCACCACGACCCACACGCTGACCTTCACGCCGCACTTCAGGAACACCGACCACTCGCTGACGATGATGCTCCGTGGCCAGCTGACCAGCGGTACCTCATCCTCGCAGCGTACGTCGCTCTACGGACTGCCCAGCGGTACCATCCAGAGCACAGCCGCATCTGGTATCATCGGTAGCGACTTCTCGACGGGTAGCGGTCAGTGGCGTAGCATGTACTTCACCTACTCTGCCCACTATGCTTACAAGGGCCGTTACATGATCGACTTCTCAATCCGTCGCGACGGTTCTACCAAGTTCGGTGAGGACCAGCGCTGGGGTAACTTCCCCGCCGTCTCGCTGCGCTATAACATCAGCAAGGAACCTTGGTTCCAGAAGGCGCTGCCCTTCGTCTCGATGCTCTCGCTCCGTCCGGGTTGGGGTATCGTAGGTCGCCAGCCCGGTAGCGAGGGACTGTTCTACAGCCGCTACACCAAGGGTGCTGGTTACCTGAACTCAGGTAGTGTCGCTCCTGCCAACATCCAGATGAAGAATCTGAAGTGGGAGCAGAAGGAGACCTACAACCTGGGTACTGACTTCGGCTTCTTCAGCGACCGCCTCACCGGTAACGTCGAGGTCTACTGGCAGTATACCACCGACCTGCTGATGCCTAACCGTGGTATTCCTACCTCTTCAGGTTATCCCTCACTGGCCTACCAGAACGTCGGCGACATGAAGAACGTCGGTTGGGAGTTCAACCTCAACGGTAACCGCATCATCAAGGCCGGTAAGTTCTCTTTTGACTTCAACGTCACGTTCGCTAATAACAAGAACACCATCACGTCCATGGACGAGACCTGTCTGGCAACGATGAACGGTGAGTTCAACCGTCAGAACGGTTCCTACCTCTCGCGCGTCGAGCTGAACACGGCTATGGGTAGTATCTACGGCTTCCGCTACAAGGGTGTCTACCAGTACAGCGACTATTCTGAGGTCGAGGTGCCCGGCATCAGCGGTCCGAACGCCCCTGTCGCCCGCGATGCTGACGGCAAAGTCATCGTCGACGAGAACGGTATCACCACGCCGATGATGTTCTGCTATGCCGGCTCCAAGGACGAGTCGAAGGTATTCCGCGGTGGTGATGCCATCTACGAGGATATCAACCACGACGGTCAGATCGACGAGCTCGATATCGTCTACCTCGGTTCGTCGCTGCCTAAGTTCACCGGTGGTTTCGGTTTCAAGCTCCACTACGGACGCTGGTCGCTGAACAACCAGTTCAACTTCCGCTACGGCAACAAGATTATCAATGCCGCTCGTATGAACGCCGAGAAGATGTACGACAACAACAACCAGAGTGCAGCCGTCAACTGGCGTTGGCGCGTCGAGGGTGACATCACCGAGATTCCCCGTGCACTCCGTCAGGCCGGTTACAACTACTTAGGTTCCGACCGCTTCGTCGAGGATGGCTCGTTCATCCGTCTGAACTATACGCAGCTCAGCTACTCGCTTGATCCGAAGATTATCAAGAAGTGGGGTCTCTCACAGTTGAGCTTCTATGTCTCTGCCAACAATGTGTTCTGTCTGACCAAGTACTCCGGTGCCGATCCTGAGGTGGGCTACGGCAACATGGGTATCGTGACCGATAATGCCCAGACGCCTCGCTCGAAGTCTGTCACCGGCGGTGTTACCATTCAGTTCTAACAATAATAAGGAATTACGAATTATGATTACCAAGAATATCAAAAATATTGCCCGCAAGTTGGTTGTTGGATGTGGCTGCGCCGCAACAATCGTCGGCCTCGCCTCCTGCTCCGACTTCTTCGACATCCTGCCGATGAACGATGTGGTGCTTGAGAACTACTGGACAGAGAAGGACGACGTGTCGAGTGTCCGTAACAGCTGTTACGAGTCGCTGATCAGTACCGACGCCATGACACGTCTCGGTGTCTGGGGCGAGGTCCGTTCCGACAACTTGAAGGCCGGTGCCAATGTTCCCAACGACATCAATGAAATCCTGAAGGAGAACCTCCTGTCGTCAAACCCCTATACCAAGTGGGCGAAGATCTATGAGTGCATCAACCGCTGTAACACCGTGTGCCACTATGCACCTATCGTGCAGTCTATCGACCCGAACTACAGCGAGTCTGACATGAAGGCCGACGTCGCCGAGGTGTCCGCACTCCGTGCCCTCTGCTATTTCACACTGATACGTACGTTCCGCGACGTGCCCTATACCCGTGAACCGAGTATTGAGGACGGACAGAACTACATCCTGCCGGCTACGCCGTTCAACGATGTGCTCGACTCGCTGATTACCGACCTCGAGAACGTGAAGGACGACGCTGTACGCCGCTACGAGCTGGAGCGCGTCTCGGGTGCCTACTACTCGTTGCCCGCCATCAACAGCAGCCGTATCACCCGCGTAGCCATCTACGCCCTGCTGTCCGACCTCTACTTGTGGAAGCAGGACTGGGACAACGCCATCAAGTATGCTGACATGGTCATCGACTTCAAGCGCCAGCAGTATGACGAGTTGAAGAGCCGCGTCGGCGACATCACCGAGATTGGGCTCATCGACGGCGTGCCCCTCTATCTTGAGTGTCCCGACGGTAGCGGTAACGTAGGCGGTAACTCCTACAACGCCATCTTCGGCGAGGGTAACTCGTTCGAGAGCCTCTTCGAACTTTACTTCTCACGCAGTCAGGGACAGGAGAACTCTTGGGTCCGCGACTACTATGGCAGCGAGAACACGCCTAACGGCCGCCTGAGGGGCAATGAGCTGGCATTCGGTACGAGCCTGCTCGACGTCATCCAGAACAAGGTCACGCTGTTCAAGTCTACCGACGGACGCTACTATGAGAACTTCCGTGTACAGGGCACTTCATTGGGTGTCGGCAAGTACTTCAACTCGAGTGTCAGCTACAACACCAAGTCCGTGTCCAGCGAACAGAGTCTGAACCTCAGGCAGACTGCCCGAGGCAGCAACACCGCCCCCTGGATCTTCTACCGTCTGACCGAGGTCCTGCTCATCAAGGCTGAGGCTCTTGCCTGCCGTAATCAGGAAGGCGACCTGGAAGCTGCTTTCAACATGGTGAACATTGTCAACAAGCGTGCTAACAACCTGACACAGTCGCTCAAGAAGGACGACTACATCAGCTCGCAGAACGAGATGCTCAAGCTCGTGCTCGACGAGCGTCGCCGTGAGTTCATGTTCGAGGGCAAGCGCTGGTTCGACCTCGTCCGCCGCTCTCGTCTTGACGGCAATACCGCCTACCTCGTCTCTTGTGTGAAGAGTCTGTATCCGCCCGAGCAGGCTAACGCTATCTCCATCAAGATGGCCGATATGAACATTATCTACTTCCCCTATAACAGGGATGAGATGAAGGTGAACCCGCTGCTGAAGCAGAACTCCGCTTATAACAATGGTGAAGACCAGGAGTACAGCCGCTAAGCAATGATAAACGATAACAAACCTAACGATAGAGAAAATGAAAAAGATTTCAACAATATTCCGTCAGATAGGTGACAGAATCCAGGTGCTGACAGTCATTGCCCTGATGTCCATGCCGCTCTTCTTCTCGTGCGTGGACAACGACGATGACGTGCCTGAGCAAATGTACACCTCCAAGAAGATTACGGCCGGTGCCTTCCTTGAGGCAAACCAAGATCGCTACGGCGACTTCACGGCTTTGCTGAAGCGTACACCGTACTTCGCCATGATGACGACCTACGGCCGCTATACCCTCTTCGCACCCAACAACGATGCCATGTCGGACTATTTGAGTAAGAACAACTATGGCTCGGTGGCTGATATTCCCCAGGCCATCTGCGACTCCATCGCCCGCACACATATCATGCGCAGCGGTGCTTACTTCACCTCCGATGTGCCCGAGGGAACCGTCGGTATGAACATGCTCGATGCGTTCATCATCTGGTCGAGCGATTCCGACGTGGTCAATGAGAACCACATTATCTATTATGTGAACAAGAACTCGCGCATGACTGAGTATAACGACTCCGTGACCAACGGTGTGGTACATACCCTCGACCGCGTGCTCTCTTCAAGCACAGACTTCCTGCCTGAGAAGATGGCTGAGGACTCTACAATCACCATCTTCTGCGAGGCTATGCGCCTGACGCACATGGACGACTCGCTGCACAAGTACCTTGACGATACCTATACCATCAGCGCCGACTCCGTCTATACCGGTACCCAGGAGCGCTGTACGAACAATGGTAACCCCTACATGACCTGTCTGTGGGTAGGAACCCGTTACTTCAAGTACACGGCCTTCGTCGAGCCCGACTCCATCTACCGCCGTTATGGCATCAACAACATCGAGGACCTGAAGAGGTACGCCAAGCAGATCTACGATGCCACCTATCCTGAGGATGCTGGTCTCTACGACGATGACTTCACCAACCGTAAGAACCCGCTGAACCGCTTCGTCAGCTATCACCTGATGGACCGCATCGTTTCTTACAACGACCTGGTAGGTTCTGACCTGACAAAGGAGTGTTGGGATCCGTCCATCTGCGACCCCGAGGAGTTCTATGAGACGATGTGTCCCGGTACGCTGATTCGTCTGGCCAAGCCGTCAGGCGACCAGGCTGGTATCTACATCAACCGCCGTGGCCACATGGCCAAGCTCTACGATGCCGACAGCCGTGGCGCCAAGGTGCTCTCAGCTTCCGAGTCTGGCTCAATCGACCAGAACGCCCTGAACGGCTACTATCACTATATTGACGACATCCTGACCTTCAATACGCATACCCGCGACGTCATCTTCAACTGCCGCATGCGTTTCGACCCCGCCGTGCTGAGTCCCGACTTCATGAACTGCGACGGCCGTAACCACAAGGACCAGATTGGTAACACCATCCGCGGTTTCAAGCGCGGCTATATCACTGGCTGGGACCTCAGCGAGGAGAGCTTTGTCGGTGTCACCGGTAACGACATCTGGTGGCGCTCGTTCATGGGCCATGTGGTGGTGGTCACCGGTCGTTTCGACGTGACCTTCAAGCTGCCTCCCGTGCCGAAGAGGGGAACCTACGAGATCCGTATGGGCTATACCCCTGACGAGGAGCGTGGTGTGATCCAGGCTTATCTGAACAACGTGCCTTGCGGCATTCCTGTCGATATGCGCCTCGGTGCATGGGATGCTGACGTAGGTTCCGTGGCCGACGGTGCCGACGGCGCTACGACAGCCGACGAGATCAAGATGCAGGACAAGTCCCTCCACAACCGTGGTTTCCTGAAGGCTATGGACTGCTGGTTCCAGGGTGGCTACTCCAGCGGCGGCAGCCTGCGCTCGTTCAACCACGGTCTGCGCCGTGTGCTGGCTACCGAGAGCATGGATCCTGACAAGGAGTACTACCTGCGTATGCGCCAGGTGCTCGACGATCCTGAGAAATACTGTAACTTCAACTATCTGGAGATTTGCCCGAAGAGTGTCTATGGCAGTCCCGAGGGTGAAGACCAGCACTAATTTAACAACTTAGAATTAAGAATCGATAATTATGATGACTAAGAATATCAAGAATTTAGCCCTCATGTTGGCAGTAGGCTGCGGCGTTGCCGCAGTCCCCACTGCCTGCACCGACTGGGATGATCACTATGAGCCGTCCTCAGCCGGCGGTAGCAATGCTACCCTGTGGGAGCAGTTGCAGGCCAATCCGCAACTGTCCGATTTCTGTCAGGTGCTGGAAAAGACCCATACATTCCGTATGCACCGCAAGACGGAGGTCAGCTATGCCCAGTTGCTCAGCAGCGGTCAGGCTTTTACCGTTATCGCTCCTGTCAACGGCACGTTCGACAAGGATGGACTACTCAGCCAGGCGGAAACCAACTATGGTGACTCCGTCGTTGAGAAGTCGTTCATCTTCAACCATCTCTCCCGCACGACCACCTCTATGAAGGAGACGCCGCAGATGATGCACCTGCTCAATGGCAAGTATGTCAGCGTCACGTCGACGACCATTCAGGATGTGCCCATCGTCGCTGCCAACCAGCACGCCCTCAACGGCGTCTTCCACATAGCCTCTCAGGCGCTGCCTTACGCTTTCAACGTCTACGAGGCGCTGTGCGACGATCCCCAGGTGTCGGCTGTCGGTGCCAACCTCCGTCAGTACGAGTGGGATGAGTTCGATCCCGATGCTTCCGTGTCGAGCGGTATCGTCGAGGGTGTTCCCGTCTATGTCGACTCAGTGGTGCATGAGCATAACCGTATGCTCGACGCCATCGGCTATATCAACAACGAGGACTCTACCTACTGGACCGTTGCTCCCAGCAACGAGGTCTGGCAGCAGCTCTGGGACGCCACGTCAAAGCACTTCGTGTTCGACAGCTCTTACCAGAAGGCCGACTCGCTGCAGCGTTACTGGACTACCCGCGCGCTGCTCGACGATGCCGTCTTCAACATGACCGACCAGCGTTCGACCAACGACTCGCTCGTGTCGGTGCCCTACTTGAACTGGCGCAAGGGATATGTGGCCGGCAAGCCCGTCTACCACGTCTTCCACAAACCGTTCGAGCCGGGCGGCATCCTCTATGGCGCCGAGCAGCTGAAGTGTAGCAATGGTATTCTCTACAAGACCGCCAGCTGGCCCTACACGCCCGAAGAGACCTACTTCAAGCAGCTCTGGACCGAGGGTGAGGCCACATGGCTCATCATCGGTGAGAAGAACTGCCGCTATGCCAGCCTCCGCCAGGTGGCCGACAGCATCTCAGAGAACAGCTTGCTGCAGGTCATCGCTTCTAACAGCACCGCCAACTGGGAGCTCACCTTCCGTCTCGACAATGTGCTGTCGGGCGACTACGATGTCTGTGCTATCATCCTGCCGCAGACGGCTATCAATCCTGATGCCACCAACCTGCGTCCCTGTAAGTTCAAGGCTTCTATCAACTATGTAGATGTCAATGGCAAGGAGCTGGAATACGACTGCGAGAACACGCAGTTCCAGACCGATCCCGAGCGGGTCGACACCGTGGTGCTGGCTCCGGCATTCCACTTCCCCGCCACAAACTATGCACAGAGTACCAACAAGATCAGTCTGACCATCAAGTGTAGCATCACCGCCCGTGAGAATGCCCGCTTCAACCGTGAGATGTTGCTCGACTGCATCTATCTGCGTCCACGAACCTCTAAACCTGAATAACTATGAAGAAGTATATTATATCATTCGCCATGCTCCTGGCTTCAGTCTCACTGGCAGCCCAGGATAATATGAAAACGGTGAAGGGACAGGTCACCGATGCTGCTACTGGCAAGCCTCTGGCCGGTGTCATCGTCTCGGCTTACGACAACCAGCGCCAGACGACGATGACCGACGATGATGGTAAGTACGAGCTGAAGGTCAACGATGACACGCGCTCACTGTTGCTGCGTGTCGACGGCTACAACCTCCAGCAGCGTGCCATTAGCGGTGAGAATGTCGATGCCGCACTCTATAGCAACGCTTTCAGCGAGACCTACAAGCGCACGACGTCGGCAAACATCAGCGCTGAGGCTACCCGCTTCGACAACAATGCCGAGGTCAGCATCGACCCGCTGGTGGCCCAGCAGTTAGGCGGCGACATGCGTATCGTCAGCCGCAGCGGTATGCCGGGCATCGGCAACACGATGCTCATCGAGGGTATCAACTCGCTCAATGCCAATACGCAGCCGCTCGTCGTCATTGACGATGTCGTGATGGACATGCAGTACTCTCGCGATATGCTCCACGACGGCTATTTCAACAATATCCTGGCCAACCTCAATGTCAACGACATCGAGAGCGTGCAGGTCATCAAGAACGGGACCGCCCTCTACGGTGCCAAGGGTGCCAACGGTGTCCTGCTGATCAAGACCAAGCGCAACAAGTCGATGGCCACGAAGATTGATGTCAACATCAACGGCCGTTTCGAGCTGACGCCCCGCCTGCCCAAGATGATGGGAGCAGAGGATTACCGCCTCTACACCACCGAGCTGCTGACGGGTCACATGAATCCTACGGAAATGAGTAGCATGCGTTATCTGAACAATGAGCCTTCTTACTTCTACTACAACCAGTATCACAACAATACCGACTGGAGTGACGAGGTCTATAAGAACGCTTTCTCACAGAACTACGGCATCAACGTGCAGGGTGGTGACAATGTCGCCTCCTACAACCTGTCGGTGGGCTACTCGCTGGGTAACGCTACGCTGAAGGAGAATGAATATTCGCGCTTCAACATGCGACTGAACTCCGACATCTCGATTACCCGCAAGCTCGACGTGCGTTTCGACGCCAGCTATAGTGACGTCGACCGTAACCTGCGCGACGACGGCGCTCCTGAGAATCCTATCGGCACGGTCATCACCTCGCCCGGATTCCTCGGACTGGCCAAGGCCCCGTTCCTCTCGCCCTACGCTTTTGACAACCACGGACGCATCAGCCAGTATCTGTCTGAGGCCGACGACTACCTCGAGGGCAAGTTCCAGGGACGTGGACGTCTGGCCAACCCCACCAGCATCCTTGAGGAGGGCGACGGCAAGAACCGCAACTCCTTCGGTAACCGTCTGGTGATGTTCTCCGTCACGCCGAAGTATCAGTTCAACAAGCATCTCTCGCTGAGCGAGCACTTCACCCTGGCACTCGTCAATACCAACGAGAACTACTACCTGCCTATCAAGGGTGTGCCTGAATTCGTTGTCGACGGACTGTCGGAAGACACCCAGCTGACGAACATCGCACAGAGTATGGCTTCGCGCGAGACCGCTATCCAGAGCGACACCCGCGTGGCTTGGCAGAAGAAGTTCAAGCTTCACGACGTCAGCGTCAAGGCTGGTCTCCGCTACTTGAGCTACGACTTCAACAAGACTTCACAGCTGGGTTACAACTCGGGTAACGATAAGACCCCGAACATGAGTACGTCGCTGCAGTTCAAGTCTACTGGCGGTGCTGACGACCAGACACGTGAGTTCACCTGGTATGCACTGGGCGACTACAGCTTTGGCGACCGCTACTACGTCAACGCCGGACTGTCGGCACAGGCATCGTCACGCTTTGGCGAGGATGCCAGCGGCCTGGATCTCTTCGGTGCCGTCTGGGGATTCTTCCCCAGCGTCGGAGCTGCCTGGGTTATGACCAACGAGCGCTGGCTGAGTGGCATCAAGGGTATCGACTACCTGCGACTGAATGTGGGCTTCGACATCACCGGTAACGACGACATCGACTATACCGCCTCACGTTCCTACTTCATCTCGAAGCGTATGCTCACCGAGAGCGGTGTCACCGGTAAGCTCATTGGCAACATCGGAAACACCGACCTGCAGTGGGAGACCACGCGTCGCCTGACGGCCGGACTCGACGGTAACTTCATTAACAACCGCGTGAATGTCAGCTTCAATTTCTACAAGAGCTGGACTTCCAACCTCCTCTCGCTCCGCCAGCTGGCATGGGCCAGCGGTCTCAAGGAGAACTGGAGCAACGACGGTAAGCTTGAGAACACCGGCTTCGACGCCAGCGTCAATGTGAAAGTGCTCGCCCTGAAGGACTTCAGCTGGGAGCTTGGCGCATCGCTCGGTCACTATAAGAATAAGGTGACGGCCCTGCCCGACAACGACCGCTCCATAGAGACCGAAATCTATGGCGCTACCATCCAGACGAAGGTCGGTCAGGCCGTGGGTCTGTTCTACGGCTACAAGAGC
>Ga0310697_10004375_pt1 | contig 13974 bp, 18 predicted proteins | sample 172DNAGHGlowgp2_FD_203883 | JGI IMG/M metagenome (GOLD analysis project Ga0310697, IMG submission 203883) | Sheep rumen microbial communities from Palmerston North, Manawatu-Wanganui, New Zealand - 1728 DNA GHGlow gp2 (v2) (version 2) | ecosystem: Host-associated > Mammals > Digestive system >...
CTGCGATTAAGTCCACTGAGAAGTGCAAGACCGAGAGGGCCAAGAGCCTGAACGTGCTTGCAAAGGCGTTCGCTGCATTCCTCGGCCTCAGCGCCAAGGAGTATCGTAAGATGAAGGCTTCCGGTATGGCACACGATTTCCAGAAGCTCATCTGCTCCAGGGCATATGCTGACATTGACTGGAAGACCATTCCTGGCCGTGCCCTTACTCACCTGATTTCCGGTAAGTTCCTTGACAACCATGGTCTTACTCAGAACTACCTCAAGTGGGTCATGTCCCAGCCGACCGTCAAGTTCACCGGCTATGTCTATGAGCTTGGTATGAAGCTGGACGCTATGGGCCGTAACCTGTCCATGAACCTTGCCCCGTCCAAGGCTGCAGCTCTCTACACCATCAACAAGCAGTTTGATGGCCTGATTGAGCTTGCCAAGAAGGACCAGGGTGGACTGAAGGGTAATGTGCTCTGCGGTCTTGACACCTCCGGCTCAATGAGTTGCGGTATCCAGGGGGTTCCGGGGCTTACCTCCTACGATGTGTGTGTGTCCCTCGGTATCTACTTCTCCGAGCTGAACGAGGGTTACTTCCACAATGTTGTCGCTATGTTTGATGACACTTCGCGTGTTATGAAGCTTTCCGGCACATTTGCTGAGAAGTGGGAGGCAATCCGCAACGCTACGACCGCATGGGGAGGAACCGACTTCCTGTCGCTCGTAAGACTGCTTGTGGACCAGAGGAAGAAGCACAAGAACATCCCGGAGAGCGAATTCCCTCAGACCCTGCTTGTGGTTTCCGACATGCAGTTCAACCCTAGCGGCTACTACAACCGTCCAAAGGAGCGTGAGGCCACCAACCAGGAAGCCGCAAGGGCTATCCTCCGCGAAGCTTTCAGCGACGAGTTCGTTGACAACTTCAACTTCATCTGGTGGTATTGTGCCTCCCGTAGCGGAGCTGGCCACGATGTTCCTGCAACGATGGACCAGGGCGGAAACTACATGTTCAGTGGTTTTGACGGTTCCATCATCACACTCCTGCTTGGCGGTGATGAGCAGACCAAGCCGGACGGAACACCTCTCACAATGGAGGAGATGGTAAATAAGGCGCTTTCCCAGGAGATTTTCGCTTTCGTGAAATAATCCAGGGAAGCCCCTATTTATAAAATTGGGCATTAGCCTATAAACTGATAAAACAACAAAGCGATGAAGAAAATTCTTTGTGGAATTGCTGTCGTTCTTGCTATGGTCCTTGCTACTTCATGTGGTCAGCGCCAGCAGAAGAACGTTGTTGAGGAGGAAGTAGTTGAGGCCGTTGATTCGACCGCAGTTGCTGCAGATACTCTTCAGGTAGCCGAATAAGTTATTGACTACATACGAAAAAACGGACTCACTTAATTGTGGGTCCGTTTCTTTTTATTTCAGTAATTCGTTTAATCCTTTGTTTAGGTGTTTCTTAAAGTCCATGTATGCTGCACTTTCTGTAATCGTCTGTTGGGCTGGCATAAGGGCTTGCCTGAATGCGTCGTACATATCCCATAGACATTGTGGCATCTGCTCCTTGAATCCTTCCTCGTCTCCATTGACCAGGCATTGTCTTACTGCGGTTCCTGAAATTCCAGCCGTATTAGATGCGGAGCCTCCATCTGCGTCCATATCCTTGTCAAGACCGATGACCTCAAAATTGTCAACGAGATTAAAGTCCTTACCATATCGTTGTATCATTGCCTCGTATGACGGCTTCCTGTCCATTCCAGTTGTCCAGGTTATTGGCTCCATGCCTCTTTCCCTTATAGCTTCAACCCACATATCAAGGGACGGCCTAGGAATTGGGATTATGTCGGCAATAAGGTCACTATATGTAGATTTTAACCTTCCGAACATTTCATCTTCCACTTCTCCGTTGAATGGATGTGCAGCTATTGACTTGGCTGTTTTTCCGGCCATAACGGGGCAAATAACGGTCCTCAGGCCCCTTTTAGCCGCCTCTTCAAGGTTGCTTAGGTGCCCAAGATGGAATGGCTGAAAACGCCCCGTATAGACATTTACGGGCATTCTACCGCCGTATCTGTCTTCAATCTCTTCATTGATTTGTTTCTTGTGCGAGGCGTGCTTGAGGGAACGACGTAGCTTGTTAACAGTAATTTGTTCATTGAGACTTGGCTGTTCTCCCGCCTTTTCTTGCTCTGCAACCTCAGCGGCAGTTTCCAGGAGACCCATGAAGAACTTGATAGCGACCGGCATAGCAATTACATCGTCTATAGGGTATCCGAGCGTGACGATAGCCTTTACTATGTACATAAAAGCCATGAGCTGACCTGGTTTCTTTAATGTCTTAACCAGAACCTTCCTGTAAAAATCAACTGACTTTCCCCTGAGGTCACCTATCTTTTTGAACAGACTTCTTGCCTTGAATACGTCTTTGACCTGGCCCAGTTTTGACTCGTTAAGGCCTGATTTGAAAAAACGATGCACGGATACTACCTCATTAAGGGTATTCTCCTGTCCGGCTCTTTTAAGTTCATACTCTACTTCTTTGGCACTACCATTATTGCCAAATAACATATTGAATACCGCCATGATGAAGTTGTCGCTCTTCAAGGCGGTCTTTAATGCATTTAATAGTCCTTTCTTTTCGTTAAATTGTTCTACCATATTTCTCAACTACATACAATTACCTACTATAAATATCGTTTTACAAGATAAAAAATAAAGTAAAACAATGCAATAATTTCTTCTTGTACTTTTTACAATAAGCATCTATTTAATAATGTGAGCTGTTTAAAGTACTATCTTAGCTCACCATATATAATACATTTATAAACAATGATTTAACTATGTTTGATTGGGAAAAGTACAACAAAGAAATGTTGAAGAGGAACCATAAGTACATTCTCCTCTTTTTCCTTGTCTGGGTAATTTACACCGCAGGATTTGGTTTAGCACTTGCGCATGTCCAGGGAACGGCCTACCTTATTGCTGGAGCCGTTGCCTATATAATCTCCTGCTTTGGCTTCAAGAACATGGGCTCGTATTGGAACCTTAAAGAAAGACTCTCCTATCACTGCAAGCTTCTTAAGGAATGCATTGAAGGGTTTGTGAAGAAGAAGGGACTTGAAAAGGAGTTCAACGAGTTCAGCGGAAGCGAACTTTAATTGTACGAAAGGTTGATTTTTTTTCCGCGAGGATTTGTTTCCTTGCGGTTTTTTTTGTACTTTAGAGATGTAAGAATAATACGATAAAGCTTAATGGAATGCCTTATTTTGACACAGAACTTTTTAAGAAAAACGGAGCATCGCAAATAACCGCATGCAACGACCAATATTCAGGGGTGAAGTACGAAGTTTCATTTGAACTGGACAACAACGGTCTTAACAACCTCCAGACAGCATTGAGGGGCCTTGAAGCGAAAGATGACATGACGCAATTGAAAACTGAGCTGGTCACGATGCATGGGGTGAATAACAGTCCCGGAAACACAATTGAAGAGAAGATTGACAACTATCTGGGCAAAAAGACCGGAAAGGTGGCGAAACCGGAAATCAATACGACGAACCCTTACTACTTGGCCAGGTATCGGTTCAAGCACAGACAAGATAATGGATAAAACCTATGAATATGAATGGCTTAATTATGGATGAAAACTATCTAATGAGGAATGAAATGGCAGATTGGGAAGATATGTGCAATAGCCCGTGGACTGTTAAGGGTCTTGACCTCGGCAGAGATGACCACTATGGAATTTCCATTGACAATGATTTCATTAAAGAAATCGTAGAAAAAGCGGTTAAGGAATTATTGGAAGAGGAAAAGACCAAACCAGTAATGATTGAAAAATATCATATGAAGCACAAGTAAAGATAACATTTATAAACATTTAACAGACAAGTAATTATGGGAAAGTTTGAAACTATTTTGACTACTACCGGCGACGCTGTCCTTCAGAAGCGTGCCAAGAACCTCGCCCAGGCCACCAAGGAGACCTTTGAGGATGAGAAGAGAGACATTGAGAAGCGCATCCGCAATCTTGAGAACGAGATTATTTCCATGGAAGACCTCTCAGTCCGTTCAACCCAGGACCTTGTTGTCGGCGAGAAGCTTGATACCAACGCTTGGGTCAAGAAGCGCGTCAACATCGGCCTTGAACTCCGCGACCTGAAAATTGAGAAGAAAGTTGTTGACGAACTCATCAGCGAGTATTTCGGCGAAGAGGCCAGTAAGTAATCTGTAAATCCGGCGGTCGGCGAATAACTGACCGCCATTTTTGCCTATGGGACTGTTAATAGACGGAATAATCGGCCCGGTGCTTGAAACCTTCGGGGTAATTGAGGTCGGCGAGAACGGAGAATGGACTCGCAAAGAGCATGACACCACGAGGAAGGAATACCAGAAGAAGGAACGGGAGGATAAGGAAAGCTTATGGGAGCACTTCGTAAAGTGGTTCCGGGGTATCGTGTCCCGTTTCAAGGCCAAAATAAAAAGAAACCGTACACCAGAGGAAAGGTATCGTGCTGCGGTTCGAAAAACCCCGGAAAAGACAAACAAGTCATTGACTGAGGTTGTAAATGATATTATCAGTAGCGGAAGGAAAACCAGAGACATATCAAAGGAAAAATTACGCAGGATATCAAAGTTTGAAGGGAAAATTCTGTCTTCAAACGAAGGGTACAAGATTTGGTATGGCGACCATTTCCCATATGACGACGAGGTTGAGGAGGGCGTTGTCTATGTGGTGAAAGGACAGGGAGATTTGTTGTTTAATACCGGGCCTCTTGCTGGGATAAGGCAGGACGCTTACTATGTGTGGGACAAGGCCAAGGAAACATTTGAACCAATTAGAACAACACCCCCAAAGGAAACCCTCACTGACAAAAATGCCAGAGAATTTACGGTTAAAAGCGGGGATGATGATACTCGTTGGTACTACACTGGGGATATTCTACACGACCCAACCAGGAATTATGTAATCTACCCGAATACGCTTGATGACTATGATGATGAGACCCACAATGGAATGCGTCCGTGGGGCATACTTTAAAAAATTGATGTTGAATACGAATAACAGTAAACATAAAATATTTATGAAGACGATGAAAGAATATCTTTCCACGCCTGAAGGAGTAAATCAGATGTGGAAAAAGGTTAATGAGGTACTTGACAATTTCAATTTTGACAATGTTGAAACTGTGATGGAAGCTCTTGACTGGGCCTGGGCTTGTGCACCGTCCGAGGCTGTAGAATATGAGGAAGAAGGGTGCAGGATTAAACGTCAAAACACCCTGGTAGAAGGCGGATATGAATATTTCCCCAGGCACAAACAACTCCTTAAGACGGCGAGGGAAATGATTGTCGGGTGCATTGAAGACATGCCGGACGACGAGACCAGGTGGGCCGAAAGCGGTGGAGGACTCAGGGTGGAGGTAAGCATCTGCACTGACAAGGAACGCAAGGACTATTATGGTGGTTCAGATGCAGATGTGGATGATTTTGAACACTCCGTTGATATAGCACTTTATTTCATCGTTGAGGAAAGTACATCATACTAACGACATATGTTTACTGAAATTACACTTTTTGCTTTAATCAGCACCCTGGCGTTATTCTCGTTCATAGGGGCCGGGGTTGTGCGTTTCGGACTGTTACCTTCCTATTCGGCCTATTCTTCGAAGTGGGGCCAGGCAGTTCCGATGAACAATATGAACCTTTGGAGCGTGGTTACATTTGTAGCTGCGTTCCTGTTGTGTCCGGCCCTTCTGGAACTCGGTGCGGCTTCAATGTGGCAATTCCTTGGGTTCCTCACACCGGTCTATCTGATTACGGTATCATTGACCCCGGAATGGCAGACGAAATTAGACCAGTATAAAGTCCATATGATAGCAGCTGCCTTGTGTGCGACTGGTGGTTTGGGGTGGCTCATATTCGTCATGCACGCCTTAAAGGTTCTGGGCTGCGTATTCGCCTTCATAATGACTATGGCGTTATTTAGCGGGACAGCAAAGACCAGTGCGATTTTCTGGCTGGAGATGTTCATGTTCTTATCGGTTTATTCAACAGTTCTACTGGCCATATTATAGTTTTTAGCTTCATTTGACTATTTATAAGAAAATGATTTAGAGATGGCAAGAAATTTGATTAAATACCAGAATATGGGAGAGTTCGTAGAGGCCCAGGAGAATGACCATGTAGTTGAAAGCATCGTCCCAGGTGTGGCTTATGTAAAGGAAGGGCCACAGCCAGGACCGGAAATTATAGACATAGATGACCAGTTCGCTATCGGTGCCGGAATGCCAGCTCCTGACGGAAGTGCTACATTCTACAATGATGCTCCACAACCAGGACCAAGAATTGACTTTAAGTCTTAAAAAGTAAAAAGAATTAAAAAATGGATGTTGAATTACTCAGCATCCATTTCTTTTTTATCAGTATCCTCTTCTTTAGCTTCAACAATTGGTTTCTTGTGCCTACCGATTTCAATGTGTGCGTTTCCGTAGCTAGCCTTAATCTTTGCGCCGCTTTCCACAAACTTTGGAATATTTGCTGTTACATAAAGCAGCCAAGTTCCGCCAATTATGAGCGCTGCGGCTTTGAGAACACTTCCATTAATAAGTCCAAGCGGGGGTACTATGAATCCCGCAACCAGAAGTCCGATTGATAGGAACAATATGATATATAGCCCCAACGGCATTCCCCATATAAAGTCTTTTATTATGTCTGCCATATTATGTTTCCTTTGCCTACTAATAAATAGTGAGTAATCATAAAAACAACATATTCAATAAAAGAGTGTTCCGGTTGGATAAACGCAAAAACAAGACTATTTATCAATGAATAACTGATAACAATAAGCAGTCAAAAACAACTCTATAATATGAGAAACATAAGATTATTTGAAAATTACGAAGACTTCCTTGCGATTCAGGAAGCTATCAGTGGGTCAGGTAAGTATGTTGAGGACATATTCCCTGGTTTTGTATATACGAAGGACATGTATTCCGGAGACACCTATGCCTACTATAATGGTCATGAAGAAGAAGACAGTGATTACCATTTCGGTGATGTCGTATATCTTGCGCCTAATGGAAAGCTTAAGAGCGTCTATTGGTCAGAATATGACGAAAGCATGGGTGAAAAGGTTGGCCTCATTGTCGTCCCTACATCACATGCCGCTGATGGAAACGCCCGTATGATTGCGTTTGAGAATGCAATTGGTGGTGGACATAGTGGTGGATATAGTTCTTCACAACCGAATGTTACTGACGGAGGAGAAAGGGTTCTCGGTGCATCAGAAAACTATTTCTTTGAAAACAAATATAATTGGTATGGGGATATGCTGGCTAATGGCGTCCTTTGTTGGGATATTGCTGAGGCTTCCAGAGGTGGTGTTGGAAGTGACCCTTATCTCTATTTTATTAATACTTACATTACCGGTAGTTCATCTGGGCCAATTCAATATTTAAGTTCCGACTGGGCACGTTCACTTATTAATCCGATGTCCCCGAGCGAAGGATATGCATATTTTGGCGGTGGGCTCAGAGATTTAGAGGCATCAACCAAGAATGACAATGTCCTCGGTATCGGAACAATTGACACAACAGGAAAGTATTATGACCAGGGCATCTTTCTTGGTGTTTCTCCATATCTTACCGACGGAACCCAAAACCCTAATTATGTTGAGCCAGATTGGGTGCATGCTGGTGGATTTGGCCCTAAATTAGAATCCGTTGAACCAGCTAGGAATGGCGGAGATGTTCTTCTTGGTGAAGCCAGCAATACCCTTAAAAATCCTTTTGCTGACTGGGACGGCTATGCGAACACTTATAAGCTGCAAAGCTGGGGCGAAAATGCCGCTTATGCTGCCATGCAATATAGCACAACAGGAACAAACGCCGGTGACTGGTACGTAGGTGCAATGGGCGAAATGGGTTATGTGGCCGCAAGGGCCTGGGCAATTACCTACATTATGCAGATGCTTAATGGGCAGGAATTATTCCTCGCCTATCCGAATAGCCATTACGAGGACCCAGAAGCAATATTCACGTCAACCGAGGTAAATTCAACTGGCGCCGGACACAATGGTAACGTCCTTTTCCTTTGTAGACAACAAACTGGATTTTCACCTGTTGCAAAAGCTGGAAGTTCAAATGAAGCAAATGGTGAGGAATATCCTACCGATATCCCACAATTTAAAGGTAGTGATTCGATAATATTTACCTCATATTTGGATGTACCTGCTACCGTGCGTCCTATGGCAATGATTAAGGAAGGCGAGATTCAGCACGCTCCATTTATCCCGAGGTCTGAAAACGGCGGCGAGCTCGCACTTTAGCCTTAAATGTTTTTTCAACCAATAAATGGATATCACTTAATTGTGGTATCCATTTTTTCTTTCCAAAACCTACCATAATCTACCACTTCCAACCATATTTTGTGTACCCAAGAAAGTGTTTTTAAAGCCAGAAGTTTCGTTGTATTAAGCATTTACCTCCCTTAACCTAAAATAAACACCCCATAACATCATTTAATATATTATATATCAATCATTTACGATTAATCATCAACCTGTCTGGCCAAAACCCTGATTTTCCTTGAATTTCCAAGCCGAAAACACCCAGAAAAATAGGCGTGAAGGAAGGCAAGATAGACGAATTTGGTTTTTCCAATTTTTCTTAAGTAATTCATTGTACTATTTATATAGAAAATAAGATAGAGATATGGGAAAATATTTACACAGGTTCAATGATTATTCTACTTTTTTTAAAAAGTACGGGACAATACAGAAACCAGAAGACATAACGCTGGTTAAATCAATTACATTGGAGGACGGAAATACATATGATTACTTAAGTGCTCTAGGCGGAAATAATTGGGGAGATACAGCAACCGGGAATGTTTCTGTTTCAACCGGATACAGAAATCCAGCTGTGGGCGAACCGGCGTGGGATTGGAATGGCACGCAGTCTGAAATCACCGGCCTTTCCTACTGTACAGAGGATGACTATTATCACGAACCTTGGGTTAGTGCAAGGCCGTTAGTCACCGCGATTGTAGTTAACGGTGTTGAATATACGTACGCAGGAATAGCTGACATAGGTAACTATCGTTATAGGTCGTCATGGAAAAACCATTCAAGCAATGTGTACTATGTCTCAAGTGAGTATTTAGACAATATTGTTTTGGATACGCTTGGAGTAGCCCCCAATACAGCTGCAACTCAGGATGGTTATATTCCTGACACAGCTTTTTTTAAACCGGATGATGTACTGTTTTCCGGGAAGTATAAAGTAAACTATAATAAAAAGTATTATGTTACCGGAGTTATAAGTGGCGGAACAAGTGCATTTGGTGAAGTTTTTTATTTCAACGGAAACGGTTATGATGCACCTGTTACTCCAAAAATATTGGATACGAACATTCCGGAATATTTTTGGTCTTATACATATGATACTCCAAAAGACGCTGAGTGCACCGAATGGCTCAGGAACATGATGGAAAACGAAATGATTTATCTTAATATAATCCATATGGACGGGCAAAGGGTGTTTAAAGTATATGGAGAAGATATAATACATTCTCCAAATTCTTTTGGTTACTTTGGTTCTGATAGCATATATAGTCTTGGAGTAAAAATAAAGAGCGGAGGTATAGAGTAAACCCCCAGGATGTATTTACGTACAATGGATATCACAAATCAAGTGATATCCATTTTTTTATGTCTTTTCGTTTAAAATCAACTATTTAATAGTTGACTAAACAATCTAAGATTATGGGAAAGTATCTAAAACTCTACGAAACAGAAAGTCAGTTTGACCAGAACGAGGGCAACAGCTCTTCCGTGGCAATAATGTATAAAGGTGAAACGGTTAACATAGTCAATCCAGACCTTGACAGCCCTCCAAGCCGTCAAAGGGTTTCATTCGGTGTCAGAAACGGAGAAATAGTGGCCATGTGCGGTGAAAATTATGATGATTATGACCAATCATGGCAAGGGTGTTATGATGGTACCGATATTTGTGGTGTAGTTGGTATAATAAACAACTTAGGTTTACCCACATCACAATTAAATGTCAGCAACGGAGACCATATATGCTTTGAATTCAGTGTCGGACAAGTACCAGGTGAAGACCATACCGAAGTTACCGCAGTATCTTCATACAAGTGCATATTGACTGGAGAGACCGGAAAAACGGGGGATGAATCCCGTGACGCATATTACAAGGTTTTTGAAAAGGAAGGCGACAGCACCAAGAGACTGTATGCCTTATATCGCATTGACGCAGGAACCAATAAGGAGGAGGTCTACGAAGTATTGAACGGATACGAAACATTCGATAACGCTTCCCTGACCGGAGAACCTATAGGGTTCATATTCAATATGGAAAATGAGGATATAATCAACGGCGCTGGAAAGGCCGTAACCTCCGTAGTCCCAGGTGTTGCATATACCGACGATGAGAAGAACGTGTATTATAACGGGAACGGTTTCCATGTAACGGTTAACAGCTATGCCGAGGTTGAAGACGAGACAACAGGGGACGTGGAAGTGGTACTTGTTGAAACTGCGACCTATGATTCACCGGACGTTGACATGGTGACGCTTTTCGGCCCGGCTATGGATTATTATGTTGAACACCGGTCATATCAACCAGAAAGCGGCCCTTACGGTTACCTTGAGGGTCGGTTTACCAGTGGCGATATCAGCGAAGAAGAAATGTCAGATGGATTCTGGTTCGGCGGATGTTCTTGCTGTTACCCAACGAAGGAAGCATACATGTCCAAAATAATTGGGCGCATATATAAAAATTATAGTTCCATGCATAGCTATAACGCCCTGACACAAATGTTCAGACCAAGCGCAAACGGAAAAACATTCAATGTACTTGTTGAAGCCGCAGGTTGCTAACAGGACGGATAACGGGATAAAACGATAGACACCTCTCCATTAAACCGGGGAGGTGTTTTTTTTACAATTAGGATAGGCTTATCTGGAGTAAGCATACGATGGGGATAGATACATGACAACTCTATGGGATAGGTTTACAATAGGGATAGACGGGAATAATAGAAAAAAACTTTTATAGAAAAGATTTTCTGTTATTCTTGCAATGGGTGTTCGTACAGTTGGGATAGGGAGATTAATAGGAAAGAGTATAGTTTAAGAGAAAGGAACATAGATTAAGAGAATTGAGATTTCATGGATAATTTCTGTGCTGAAGAGAGACTGGAAAATAAGGGAAAAAACAAATGCCTACGAATTTTTTCTCCAGATTTTTCGAAAAAATTTCTAACGAAAAATATCCTTTTCCTTACATATATTAACCTCCCCACCCCTCTAAATTAAAGAACATAATCCATAGCCCCCATTTTCCGCCTAATTGTAATTCGCCCACCACCCCTTACTATTGTTAACATATGTATAGGCCCCCACAGACTGTAAGCAATTCGCCCCACCTTTCTTTCAGTCCGTAACCCCTCCCGTTTTAAAAAAATATTCTGCCAATATGTCAGTCCAGGCCTCTCTTTAGTAGGCTATAGTGGGAGGCTGTATAAAGTATTCCCCCGACCTGAATATTATGCATCTTTAGTGGGCTTAAGGATGGGGGAGTATGAATATTCTGCCAGAGGGGAATTTTGTAGTGGAAAAATCTACGGGCGAAAAAAATCCCCATGTGAAAATCTGAAAGTCATTCTACAAAAACGGGAATTTGTAGCGGATTATTCTATCTGGGAAAAAAGGTACTCGAAAGAGTCCCTATTACTGGTACCAAAAAAAGAATCAGCCATCCTTGTGGGGTGGCTGATGTGTTGTTAGCTAAGTTTTAATCTTCCTCCGGTACCTCATCACCCGAATCATCATCGGGGGTGCCTTCGCCGAATCTTGGCCCAGGCTTATTGGGACCCATTGGTTTGGGTTTGACGGGGGCCTCATCCTCTTCCGCATAAGGGCCCAGCTTATTCACCTTATCCGCCAGTTCAAAGGCTCTAAGGAGGAAGAACGCCGCCAGGATACCGAGGAGGATGTTAACAAGAGAGACCTGGAATACCATGGTTACAGCAGCCCAGGCACAGGTAACCGCCAGGAGAAACAGGACCAACATGGCCGTCTTTGTAATAAATGAATTCATCACGCTATTAAGTTTTAATCTCTTATAAATAGCTGGGTGAATTGGAATGGTGGGAAAAAGGTACTCGAAAGAGTCCCTATTGTACAGCCTGGCGGACGTATTCTTATATAAAGGGCTGGGCGTCTGTTATATGCCTCTCATTATATACTTCATCTCGCCTATCTCTACCGGTGACTCGGGCTTCCATTCCAATGCTTCCGACGCCGTTTCCCCGATGATATGGTCCCAATAGTAGGCGGTACCCTGAGGGATGTACATTTCAACCAGTTTGTATTGAACGGTGTCTGATTCATATGCTTCGTCCCACCAGATGTTCTTTGCTGCAGACATTGCACGTTCCTTATCTGTATACGCGTGCAGGTAACCGGGACCAACCCATTCTTCATTACCCACTTTGCCTGTATATGGCTGGGTATCTGGTTTGTTGATTCCCACATGATATGCTTCCGCCGGGTAATACGGTGGCATGTCGTGGATGTCTAGCAGTTTGTATACCTTTATCGGTTCTGTGGCCACCTGTTTCTGGATGTCTTTAACACATAAACACATACTCGTTTCTGATTTAAATTAAGCTTCTGGTTCGGATGTAAGGGCTGTATACAGGTCCGGATATTCTGTCAGACTCACCAGCTGTCTTCCCCGGGCGTTGTCCCCTGATGCATATTCCTGAGCCCTGTCCATGGATGATTCGGCAAACACTTCACTAATCAGCCAGTCTTTATCTTGGACATATGTAGCTTTATAGTACTTGGTTAAGGTATCTTTATCTATGTCTGTACTCTTTTTCCTTTTCATACTTCCTTAATCTTTACAGGGTTGGGGTGGGCGGTTCCTTCCTCTGGCCAGTAGAGTCGTTCGGCGCATATGTCATCATCAGCGCCCTCGTAATATATTGAGCCCTTTGGGATTAGCATTCTCTGGACCACGTACTCTTCAAATATACATTGTACAACAGGACGCCCTCCATACAGGTTAACTATTTTCTGATACGACTGGACCTTTGTATACCCCTCAGCCTTTTCCTTATTCCTGAACGCGTGCAGATATCCGCCGTCAATCTGTGGCTGCTCGACCGGTACAGGTATTGTCTTAGCGCATGCAGGCTTATTCATTCCCGGGTGATACTGGTAACCCTGATATGGCGACAGGCCCTTAGGCGTAAGTACTTTCCATACCTCGATATCGTTCTGAGCTATCTTAGGCTCATTATGGGTCTTAATTAAACACATCCTAATGTCTTTTTTAATTCGTTCAACATAATACACAAATATGTAGAGCCCAGATATTAGGTCTGGCCCCCACACACACCTTTATTTAACCTTTCACATCCTATATTGCAAATCCCGTGCCAAACTCATCAGATGACAGGAAAAAGTATATCAATTTTGTCAATAAACGACGAAAAGTGACAAAAATGTCATACTTTTAAAGTTCCGGACAGGGGCGCCTTTTTTCGTCGGGCATAGAGTCCGCTGAGTACCAGGATTTCCCGCCTTGGCAACATAGAGATATTATACCTGATTATATTGCAAAAAGCGTGCCAATTTCGACAAAAATACCCGGGTAGATGCCTGAATTTCGGCAATTTTACCCGGGATGTGCCAATATTTAGAGAATGAATTCGCCAGATTTGCGTCGTCTCATATTCTCATTGTAATCACCTGGTCTGATTGGGATGTACATGTTCTCAAATACGATGTCCGCTGTGAAACGCTGCGGATGTGATTTATCCCTTCCTGTCGTCGTGAAGAATTCCTCGTCGTCCCTGTTGAACTTGAAGTTATCTGACGACGTCCTGTTTATCTGGTTACCGTTATAATCCAGGTATACCGGTGGCTTCCCTGGTTCCTGTACATATACGC
>Ga0310697_10004376_pt1 | contig 13974 bp, 10 predicted proteins | sample 172DNAGHGlowgp2_FD_203883 | JGI IMG/M metagenome (GOLD analysis project Ga0310697, IMG submission 203883) | Sheep rumen microbial communities from Palmerston North, Manawatu-Wanganui, New Zealand - 1728 DNA GHGlow gp2 (v2) (version 2) | ecosystem: Host-associated > Mammals > Digestive system >...
CGACTTCCATGTCGTCTTTATCGACAAAATCCAAACACGAATACAATCTGCCGAACGGATCAATTATAAACATTCCGTTCTGCGCACCGCAAAAACTTGGATCAAAGCCGGCGAAAGATTTCTTTTGAAACAGTCCAGTAAGTCTTGAATAGGAGAAAAAATATTGACTTTGGTGATTGAATGCGTCTTCAAGGCTCATGCCCGCCTTGACAAGTTCATCTATAATTGATTCTTCGCTGATATTTCTTTCGGGGTGATTGTCATTATCTGTCGCCTTGAAGTAATAATGAAATTTTCCGCGACCGGTTTTAGCTTTTGGATCGGATTGTCTAAGTTGATTTTCTTCCTGTAAACGAGCGTTCTCCTTGTCAATGAAGCCGCGCGCTTTTAAATCGTCAATTAAATCTTTTATGCCGTGCAAATTTTCAATACCAACGTTTACGCGCAATTCAATATCTATGCCGCGTTCAAGTGCAAGTTCCATATTCGCCAAAATACGCTCGTAGGTGTCGCCGCCGTGCTTATGAATTCGCCGCCGGTTATTTAACTCGCCAACGCCGTCAACGGTAAGCTGAAGATGCTCGAAATCAAATTCGGTTAAAATGTCCAGAAATGCATCAAGGTCGTAACCGTTGGTTATTGCGCTCATTTTTATATCTAAATCGCGACAATGCTCAGCTATTTTACGCACGACCGGCAGATTTTCTTTCAAAAAAGGTTCCCCGCCATAAAAACCAAATGAGGCGATACCGTATCCGCGAGTCTTGTAATTCTTTATCGAAGAAAAAACCGCTTCGATTATTTCGTCCGACATGGTGTGTTTAAGCCAATCCTGTCCGCGTTTCAACCGGTGTTGCTCATAACAATACGGGCAACGGAAATTGCAATCGTAAGTCGGCATGATTCTAATTACAATGCTGACACGACCAAGAGTTTTCTTAAATATTCGCGAAAGCATTTTCATATCGGCAATTTCTTCCGCCTCACTCTTGCGAGTAATATGACCGCGTAAGGCAAGCCGTTCTTTTAATGTCAACGGAATTTCATCGAATTTAGCCGCCTGGATTTGTTCCGCAAATTTTTTCTCGACAACATCAATCGCGCTATACAATCCGTTTACAAAAAGCAAGTAATCTGGAATTTCAGTCCCGTCTTTGTCTATGAGCGGCAAAATCATTTCGTATGTACTGACTCTCATATTTACTCCTCTACTTTGAATTAAACAATTAAAGCGACAAAATCTTCGTCTTTTTAGCAAGGGCAAAAATTTCTTTCTGACTGTTGCTCGTCATAAAAATATCTCGTTCTTTTGCTGAAAGTCGCGAAATCGTTTCTGCCAAAGAGTTCGACATTTCTTCTTTGTGAGTTTTTTGCCAATGTATGCCGATAAGCCTTGAGGCGACAAAGTTGAAAATTTCCTTGTTCTCGCCGCAATATTCCCGACGCCAATTTCCGCCGCAATAAAATTGTGCACGCGCCGCACAACCGCCGCGACATATAAAGCAATACGGACATGATTGACATTTTTCAATCAAGTCAGCTGTACGTGTCAGCCACTTCGCCACTTCAAAATTTGTTACAAAACTCCCGCGCTTTACGTCGACGAAACCTATTTCCATGTCAGGATTATTTATAAAATAAAAGCACGGGTATATTTTGCCGAACGGGTCGATAATAAAAAGCCCATTTACCGCGCTGCAAAAAGCCGGATCGCAGTTGGCGAAAGAATTACTCCTTAATATTCCAAGAATCTCACCGGCGGCAGAACAATATTGATTTTGGTGTTCAACAGCCGTTTCAAGGTTCACGCCCGATTTGGTGAGTTCATATATGATAGAACTTTCGGTAACATTTCTTTTGGAGTAATCGCCGTTATCAACCGTTCTAAAGCAATCGTCGGTTGTTTTAAAATAGTAATAGAATGTGCCGCGACTGGTTTTTGCTTTGGGGTCAATTTTTCTAAGGCGTTCTTCCTCTTGCGAGCGAGCGTTCTCCTTGTCAATGAAGCCACGCGCTTTTAAATCGTCAACTAAAGCCTTCATGCCGTGAATATTTTCGCGTCCGACGTTCACGCGCAGTTTAATACCTATGCCGCGTTCAAGTGCAAGTTCCATATTCGCCAAAATACGCTCGTAGGTGTCGCCGCCGTGCTTATGAATTCGCAACCGATTATTTAATTCGCCAACGCCGTCAATGGTAAGCTGAAGATTCTTGAAATCAAATTCGGTTAAAATGTCCAGAAATGCATCAAGGTCATAGCCGTTTGTTATGGCATTCATTTTCATACCGGCATCGCGACCGTGTTCAGCTATTTTACGCACGATCGGCAGATTTTCTTTCAAAAAAGGTTCCCCGCCATAAAAAGTAAATTCGTTGAGTGTATATCCGCGAGATTTATATTTTTTTACCGCAGAGAAAATAGCCTCAATCATTTCGTCTGACATGGTGTGTTTAAGCCAAGCCCGTTCGTTTTTCAGGCGTTGTTGTTCATAACAATACGGGCAACGGAAATTGCAATCGTAAGTCGGCATGATAACCAATCCGATAGACGTATGCTCAAAAATTTTTCTGTGAATTCGCGACATCAATTTCATATCGGCAATTTCTTCCGCCTCACTCTTGCAAGTAAGATGACCACGCAAGGCAAGTCGTTCTTTTAATGCCAACGGAATTTCATCGAGTTTAGCCGCCTGGATTTGTTCCGCAGATTTTTTATCGACAATATCAATCGCTTTGTACAATCCGTTAATAAAAAGCAAATGATCGGGGATTTCAGTTCCGTTTTCGTCGAGGAGCGGCAAAATTATTTCATACGTGCTGACCCTCATATTAGCTCTCCTTAATTAGTACAACAGCACAGGTAGTGGAGATATTGCTGATTCCTTGCCCGATACTGTTATCGACCGTGTCGCCGACTAAGCCGTATTAGTTACTGCTGTTGCCAGCCACCGCCATTAATGTTACTGCACCAGCACCTCACGCCGCCGCAATCTTTAGTGCAACCGCCAGCCGCTGCTTGCAGGTCAACGCTGTCGAGTTCGACGTCCTGCGTCTGGGCGAGGAAAGCTTCCGCCTCTTCCTTCGTGACAGTGAAGCCTTCGGCTTTGGCGAGTTCGATAAACTCTTCGGGAGTCTCGCATGCCATTGCCTTTTGAAGCAATTCTTTTGTAATTTTGGATTCTGCCATTAAAATTCCTCCTAATTAAAACAAAGCAATCGTGCAGTTCTTCCATTTAAGTTTTATTTTCCTCCGAAGAGGAGCGGGCTTAATGCTCCGTAAAGCCGCCGCCCGCTAGCGTAAGTTGTCGACCATGTAGCCGACTAAGTTGTATTAGTTACTACCGTTCCCAGCAATCGGGCTCAATGTTACTGCACCAGCACCTCACGCCGCCGCAATCTTTAGTGCAACCGCCAGCCGCTGCTTGCAGGTCAACGCTGTCGAGTTCGACGTCCTGCGTCTGGGCGAGGAAAGCTTCCGCCTCTTCCTTCGTGACGGTGAAGCCTTCGGCTTTGGCGAGTTCGATAAACTCTTCGGGAGTCTCGCATGCCATTGCCTTTTGAAGCAATTCTTTTGTGATTTTGGGTTCTGCCATTAAGATAATCCTCCTTAAAATTAAAACGATGAAATTAACACGGGCGTTTAAGAGCCGCCGCTCAAATCCATAAGCATCCCCCCTTTAGAGGTCAGGAGTTTTTACTGAGCCGATTCTATTGGGCAGAGCAACTCACGAGGAAATAACGTACATTCGTTCAGTTTGCACCTCCCGAAAAGACCACCGCCGGCGGCTTTTTGGAGATTTTCGCCGTCGAGTTCGACGTCCTGCGTCTGGGCGAGGAAAGCTTCCGCCTCTTCCTTCGTGAGGGTAAAGCCTTCGGTTTTGGCGAGTTCGATAAACTCTTCGGGAGTCTCGCATGCCATTGCCTTTTGAAGCAATTCTTTTGTGATTTTGGGTTCTGCCATTAAGATAATTCTCCTTAAAATTAAAACGATGAAGTTAACACGATCGTTTTAGAGCCGCCGCCCAAATTCATGATTATTTTACTTGCTTTCCTGTTTTAAAGACTCGCAAGTTGTTTAAGAATTGAAATTTACAAGCGTTGGCGGATTCATTGGTAACTTTTTCTTTAACGTATTGCATAGATTCTTCATAGGAAGTGCCGTCGAGAAATGATTCGGCAAGTTTTCTCGCCGATAACAACGCAAGTGGAATTCCTTCGCCGGAAGGAGTTCTTATTAAGCCCGCCGCGTCGCCTATAAAGTAAATTTGCTCACCTGTCCGCAACAAGACATCATCGCCTGCAGGTAAACAGGCTCCGCGCAATGATTGAGTAAGAGAAATTGATCTGCTTTGGCAAAAATCGCTTAACCATTCCCAACAAACTTTCGCGTAGTCTGCTGTGGGATTTGTATGCGAAAAGAAATAAACCGCTCCGACAGTGGCGTCTTCCCTGTGCGGAATATACCACCTGTATCCGACGCTGCCGTCAGGTAGATAGTCAAAAATAATATCTTTGCCTATCAAAGGAATTGTCGACTCCAAAGCAAAACTAATGCGCGGTTTTTTGCCCGTCGTCAGCTTTCGGACTGTAGAAGTTGCTCCGTCCGCACCGATTAAATTTCCAAAACGCACGTGGAAAATTTTTTTAGTCCACAGTTCTATACATTCCGCCGAATTCGTCTCCTGATTTATTTTATTGACGGTAGCAAGCCCCTTGATTTTCCCGCCGAGTTCAAGATAGCGATGAAGAAAATAATCGTCCAAACTTTTACGGGGCATTGTATGAAAATTGTCGGGGGAATACAATTCACGCTCGCCGAAAATTTCTATCATAGCGTCCAGGCGTTCAGCATTAAGAGACGACCAAGCAGCCTCTCCGAAAATTTTAATTATTTCCTCGCGACACCAACTGCTAATCATTCCGGCACAAAGTTTGTCTTTTTTCTCAACGTCCAGACGTTCCAAAATGAGAACGTCGGCTCCGGCTTTGCGTAAAAGATAACCCAACGTGCAACCCGCCACCCCGCCGCCTACTATCAAATAGTCGCAGTGTTCAATTTGCATTGGCAAATCACTTCCTTAAGAAGTTATCGTTATCTTAAATTTTATTCTTTCATTTATATAGACGTTCAAAATTCAAATCCATTAGAGCTTTTACAAAAAAATTTTTCCAAAGTTAAATTCCATATCATGGATTTATGATTTTATCAGCTCGCGCAATTTTCTAATTGCTTGATAATGGATAAAACCGACGTTGCTCGCGCTAAGATTTAACATTTCGGCAATCTCGACGTTCGACAGCTCTGACCAATACTTTAGCTCGATGATTCGCCGTTGCCGCTCGGATAATTTGTCTAACGCTCGCAATAAATCTTTAGTAAGCTCGGAAGTCAAAAGTTTTTCTTCGGGCTGTTCACTTTTCGGAGCTTCGCGCTCTAAAAATTCGTCCCAACTGTCCTCGCGATTACGTTTTTGTCTGCGAAAATAATCTGCAAGCGAATTTGACGCGATTTTAAACAGCCACGTAGAAAACGCAAATTTTTTATTGTGGCTGTCCAAATTCAGCGCGACTTTAATAAAAATTTCACTGACAACGTCGTCCGCCGCTGAAATATCTTTCAACTGCGCAAAAATCATGGCGTAAACCATCGGAAAAAATGTTTCATACAGCTCCGTAAAAGCCGCGTCGTCATCTATTGCGATTTCTGCCAGCCGATTATAATAATTTTTATCCATAAAACACCTCAAGCAATCTGCCGCCTGACCAAATCGGCGAAAATCCCGTTCAGCGCAACGAGTTCATCAAAAGTACCGTTTTCAACGATTTTACCTTTGTCCAAGACGATTATGCGGTCGCAATCTTCAATCGTGCTCAATCTGTGCGCGACAACTATCCGCGTGACGTTTCGTTTATTCAAACTTTCAGTGACAATGGCTTGAGTGCGATTATCGAGCGCAGAAGTAGCCTCATCTAAGATTAAAATTGCAGGTTTAGCCGCCAACGCCCGCGCAATCAAAATTCTTTGACGTTGCCCGCCGGAAATGTTCGTTGAGCCTTCGCTGATGACGGTTTGCATGCCCATCGGCATTTTTTTTATATCTTCGTCGAGTCCGGCAGCTTTAGCGGCTTCCCAAGCGTCATCTTGAGTCAAAGCGGTTGTGCCAACAATATTTGTAAAAATATCGCCACTCATAAGTTGTCCGTTCTGCAAAACGACGCCCATTTGACTGCGAATCGACGAAACGTTGAGTTCGGATAAATCTTGCCCGTCATAATAAACCGCGCCGCTCTTAGGCTTCTCAAAACCAAGCATTAAACGTAGCAAAGTTGACTTTCCGCAACCAGATTTGCCGACAATCGCAACATTTTCGCCCGCCGCAATCCTAAAACTCATGTCATCGACAACATTGGGCGAATCATCGGTGTAGGAGAAAGTTAAATGGGAAATTTCAATCGCGCCGCTCAAAACGTCGGCATCGGGTTTATCGTCGGCGACTTCGGGCGTTTCTTCCAAAATCGGTTGCAAATTCTTTATGTGGGGCTGAACCATGAAAAATTGCCCGACCAAGCCCGTCAATGAATTCAAAGTCATATTAACGCCGGTGAACGCCGCTTGAAACGCGATAAATTTTGCATAATCAATGCCAGGAATTAAAAGTTCACCTTTAACTTCGCTTAAAACATAAAAAGTAATGTAATAAAGCAATAAAGTCAGTGTCAGCGGCTGAATTGCCGCTAAAATCGTGTTGTAGTTGTTTTGCAGGCGTAATTGCAAATTCCATTTCCATTCCTCGCCGAAAACTTTACTCCAGAGAAAATAAGCTTGTTCTTCCGCGCCGCTTACCCTAAATTTCGGCAAGCCCGTAAAAATTTGCTGAACAAGTCCCGAAGTTAAGTTTTTAGCGGCAACCATCTTGCCTTGAAACAATCCTACCTTTCGATAAATGAAAACTGTCGCTCCGAAGTACAAAAACCACAGTGCGAACGCCGCCGCCGTGAGTTTTAGGCTGTAATAGCACATCAAAAGTAAACTCCAGAACGAAAATAGCGCGTTGAATATCGACGAAACCATTTCGCCGCTTATAACTTGCTTTATCATTTCCATACCCAAAATTCTTTGCGCCAGTTCGCCGGATTGAAATTTTCGGAAAAAACTTGTTGGCAAAGCTAAAATTCTGCCCCAAAGCGCGGCTTCGGTTTGCATGTCGATATGCGAAGTGATTCTTAGCACTGCGATTGAGCGCACGATTGAAATTGCCGCCATAGTAAACGCCGTGACGATTGAAACTTGAGTAACGATAACAAGTCCGCGCCTGTCGAGTATCGGAATTATGTCGGCGAAAATACTTTCGGTGATAATCGGCGTGAGGAGCGGAATTAAGCCCGCGACAAAGCTTGCCGCAAAAACCTGGCGATAATCGACTTTCCAACTGCGTTTCAGCATGAATTTCATCAGGTCGAGGAACTTTAACGGGCGAAGTGGCAATCCGGCATAGCATTGAAAGGCACTCGGCTCAATTTGCGCGGCAATTTGTTCGTCAATTAAAACTCCGTCGGGATTTTTTACGGTAATCAGCTTGTAAACGGCGGGATTTTGCGGAATAAAAGCGGCGAGCTCCTTTTTTTCGCCGAAGTAGCCGATAAAAACGCCGCTGTCCTTATTAAACCAATCGCCCTCCAGAGTTGCAAGGCGCATTTGCATATTTCCCTTTTGCACGAGCCGCCGAATCAAGCCCACTTGGTCGAGTTTCTTGACGACTTCAGCTGATACTTTCAAATTATTGGCGGGCATATCGAGAAATTTGGCGACACGCTTAACGAGGAAGGCTATTTCTTCCAATTTACCCTCGCCGCCCGAATCTTCGCCATAAATTGATTCTTCGCCGCTTAAATTATCAATCGCGGCGTTGATAAGATTTTTTTTATGACGATTGCGCGTTTGAGTACGCAAAGCAAGCCGATTATCTTCCGCTTCGAAGCGCATGCCGAGCAACATTGCAAAAATCTGCTCGTTTTCGGTGAAGTCGTCGATTAAAGCCTCCAAATCACCTTCCGAGCCGCTCAGGACTTTCCCATTTACCCATGGAATTAAAACTTCGTCGCCTTTATCAGCCAAAAGCCTCAGCCACGACAACTTTATCAAGTTTTGGAACCACGCCCGCATTAATTTTGATTGTTCTAGCGGCTCAAGTTCGTTGAAAGATAAAATTTCCAGTTCCGAATCTTGCACAGCGTAAATTTGTATGTCGATTTGCTCAAATTCGTCGAGTGAAGGGTAAGCCGCGCCTTTTATCGGCAATTCCATTAAAAAAATTTGTCGGAAGGATTCTTTCAATTGCGTAATGGCGTAAACTTCAACTTCGCCCGATTTTAAGCGCACAAATTTATTTTCTTCGCGCAGGCGGAAACGTTGCCCAGCTAAAAGTTTCATCGGCTCGCCTCCTCCGCAGTATTTTTATTGCTGCCTTCAATCAATCGGTGATAAGGACCGTCGTGAGTCATCATTTCGCGATGCGTGCCGCGTTCGACGACCTTACCTTTATCCAAAACGATAATTTCGTCGCAATCGCGGATAGTTGACAGCCTGTGAGCCACAATAAAGCACGAACAGCCGCGCCGCCGTATGTTATCGAGGACAATTTTTTCTGTAACGGGGTCGAGAGCTGAAGTTGCCTCGTCCAAGACCAAAATTGACGGATTACTTGCCAAAGCGCGAGCAATTTCGAGCCGTTGACGCTGCCCGCCGCTGAAATTCAAGCCGCCTTCCGAAACTTGCGCCTCGTAGCCGCCGTCGAGTTTCAAAATATCTTCGTGAATGCAAGCGTCTTGCGCGGCGCGGATAACGTCCTCTTTCTTGACGGAAGTATCAAACAGCGTGATATTTTCGCGGACAGTGCCGGTAATTTGGAAAATATCTTGGTCGACAGACGAAAGCGAATTAACAATCACATCGCGGGGAATTTCGCGACGTTTCACGCCGTCAAATAAAACCTCGCCGCTCCATTCTTCATAAAAGCCGGTTAAAATCTTTGAAAGCGTCGATTTGCCTGAACCGCTGAACCCGACAATCGCCACCCAACGTCCAGGCTCAACGTGCAGATTAAAATTCTCCAAAAGCGGCGGCTCAAGCGGGCTATAGCCAAAATTTATGTTGCGCAGTTCGATTTCGCCGGATAAGCGCGTTCCGTTGAAATTATTTACGCGACTTTCTTCAGGATAATTCAAACTGTCGACTTTATAGCGATAAACATCGTCGAGACGTTGCATTTGCATTTCCGTTGTCTGCAAAACTGTACCGAGTTGCACCAATTTATTGAATGGCTCTTGAAAACTCGTCATCAGACTTTGAAACGCCATAAAAATACCGGCAGTCATGACGCCTTCCATAATCGAGAAGCCGCCGAGCGTAATTATCAGCGCGGAATTGATTCCAGTGAGCAAAGTCGGCAAAATACTAATCGTCAACGACTTCATCTGAACTTCTTGCGTTCCAATTAAAGATTTTGAGTGATAACCTGCCCATTTCGCGAAAAAATCGCCCTCGTTGCCGTTCGCTTTGATTGTTTCAATCATTGTCAGCCCGTTTACCGCCGTGCCGAACTCTTTTCCGCGTGCTTGCTGAACTTGCATGTTCAAATCCGTAATTTGTCGGCGCAAAATAAAAAAAACAATCAGATTGACAATGCTGAACCCAACGCCGATAATCGTCAATTGCACGCTGTATTGAAGGAGCAACGCGAGATAGAAAAGTACAATAAAAAAATCTAAAATGGCGGTTGCGGCTTGGTTGGAGAGCACGTTGGCGACCTGTTCATTAAACTCAATACGCGAGGCGACTTCTCCGGCGAAGCGTTGCTGGAAAAAAGTCATCGGCAACCTTATCACGTGCCAAAAAAATCGTGACGAATCGGCGAGCGTTAATTTTTTTTGCCAACGTGTCAGCAAAATTGTTCGGAGGATATTCAAAATGCCAATTAAAGCGATTGTTCCGCCCATTGCTAGACATAAATTCAGCATCCAGTTAGGGTGTTTGCCGCTTAGCACGTCGTCGAGAAAAATTTGATTGAAAACAGGTGTGGCAAGTCCCGGAAAAATCATTGCCGCGCCTATCATCATGATGAAAATCATTGCGGATTTATCTTGGGCGAGTTTTTCCGAAATTGCCTTGACGATGTTGTAAGGGTGTCCTTCGCGCTTGAAATCTTTGCCAGGCTTGAATGTCATCGCAATTCCGGTGTAGGACGTACGGAAATCTTCCCACGAAACTTTACGCCGACCTATCGCTGGATCGTTTAAATAGGCAACGTCGTCGATAATTCCCTCAAGCACGACAAAATGATTAAATTCCCAGTGAATTATCAGCGGAAATTCTTTCTGCTTGAGAGTTGACGCCCTCCAGCGATAACCCTTTGCCTCACAACCGCGGTTCTTCGCCGCTTTGATTATATTAAAAGCATTTGAGCCGTCACGATTAACGCCGCACTCTTGACGCAATTTTTCAAGCGGTAACCATAAACCGAAACTTGCCAAAACCATTGCCAAAGACGCCGCGCCGCATTCGACTGCCTCCATTTGTAAAATTGTTGGAACCTTCGCCCGTTTTGATTCGGCAAAAAATTTTTTGATTCGATTTATCATGTCAACGACTCCTTAACCATTGGCTGAGCTTATAAAATACTTTTTCAATGGGCGGTTGTCGTTCAATGATGATTGAACCTGTGCAAAAACTTCCTGCCGTTATCTCTCTGTGCTTGCCGACAATCGAAGTCCAAAGATAACCCGACTCCGAATTTTTATCCTTGACCAAATCGAATTTTATTTCCATGAGTGCGCTATTTTGAGAGCTTTGAATCCACTGCGCTAGTTGGTCGTTACCAAGTTTTTGCCGAATACTTTCCGACGAAATGGGATATTGCGACACTGAACGCACCACGCCGATTAAACTTCCTGCTTGCGACGTGTCAACACCGTTTGGCGCGAGCTGAATCGTCATGCCAGGCTCAACACGCTTGCCCTTGTCGACCGGAATATAGAAAACTCCTGTCAATTCGTCGCGGTTTTGCGTTAAACGAATTGAACAGACAGGAGTGCCGTTTGAGATAACTTTTCCCTTCTCAATCAAAACCTCGTCAACAATGCCGTTATAGTCGCTGTAAATATATTCGGCGACTTCTTGCTGTTGCTTCTTTGCGTCGTATTGATAAACTCTATTCAAAGCGTCGCGGTCGTTTGTAGCAAGTCCCATGCTGTGTTGCGCCATGCGAGTATCAGCTGATTGCGAAGCCTGTTCAAGTTGCGCAATTAAATCGCCGCTATGAATTCGTTGTCCCGTCTTGATATAAACTGCCGAAATTTTGCCGCTCGATGTATGTGAGACATTCACGACGCCCGCCGAGTCCATGATTAAGCCCATGCCAGTCGCTTGCACTGTGAACGCGCCTAAAATTGACCAAAGCACGATTGAAAAAAGTAAAACCATAATTGCCGCCATCATTACCCAACCCGTCGGCGTCGTTATCGGAAAAATTTTATCCAATCTTTCGGGTGAACGAAGTTTATCTAATGCTTCCTTGCTAAAAATTTGATTTTGTTCAGCCAATATCCTCGCCTCCTTCCAAAGTCACGGTTGCTTTCATGCCGTCTTCAAGCCCGTCAGTGCCGCTGGTTACGACTAATTCATTTTCCCTAAGCCCTTTTACGACTTCGATAAAAGTTCCGTCGTCTGAACCAGTTTCAATCTCGCGCCGATAAATTTTCCCGTCTTCGACGACGAAAACTTCATTCCGAGCAGGCGAAGTCATTGCGCTAAGCGGTACTGTCAAACAACTGCGCGGCGTAATCATATGCAAAGCTACCGCGTTATAAGTTTGCGGCTCAAGGAGACCCGCGCGGTTATCGACTTGCCAGAGAATTTTTCTTATCGATGCGGGAACTGACAGCGGAGGAGTTATCTCAACAATTTGCGCCGTGAAGTGTTGCCCTCTGCTCGAAGTGTCTGCTTCGTATTCCGTATCGTAGATTTTTGAAAAGTCAGCATGGTTGAAACTGATCGTCGCCACATCTCCCGCACGAAATCTCTTGGTGAACTTGTCTTCAATATCAACGGAAAAATTCAACGTCTTGAAATCGCCGACCAAGGCCATTGCAGTGCCCGGCGTCACATGGGAGCCTTGCGTTTTGTACAGAATTAAAACTTCGCCGTCAATCGGTGCGGTAACTTGGCTGTATGAGTTCTCAATCAGGAGTTGTTCCTTCTGCGCCATTAAATATTCCTTTTGCGCAAGGAATGATTTTTTATTGACGTGTGCATTTTGAAGATTGACCTGCGCTTCTTTATACGCCGCCTCAATTTCCTCATATTTTTCTTGCGTGACGGCTTCTTGGGCAATCAATCTGCCGTAACGTTCAAAATCACTTTTGGCGCGGGCGAGGTTGCTTTCGGCTTTCATGATGTCATTTTCGCTTTGAATAATTTCATTTTCGACCTTGAGGATATCAATATCCGCTTGACGGATTTTTATTGATTGCGTGTCATTCGTCACGGTAAAGAGCGTTTGTCCTTGAACGACGCGAGTATTTTTTTCCACATCAATCGAAGTGATTCTGCCGTCAAGCAATGCCACTGCGTCCGCCATTTTATTTGAATAAAGATTCATTGTATCAAGTGCCAATCTTGGCTTGAGCTGTCGCGTTTGAACTTTTGCGCCGCGCAGAGGGATTGTCTGGTCGCTCATTCGTTCGGCTATCTGACTTTCGCCACGCTGGTTTAAATATGTTCCGTATATTACCAGTGCGATTATTAGGACTAAAATCGCTCCCAAACCCACAAAAAATGGTCGTTTCATTAGCTCACCACCTTTAAATTTTTCGACTCACTATGAAATTTTTGTACTTTTTGTCTGCTATGCTCTGCTCCTCCATTACTTCATACTTCCAATCTGAATAAAATCCAAACAACTCTCCCGACTTCCAGAAGTATTCGTCATTTTGAAGCCGGTGTTGTTCCAAATTCTTGCTTACAACCGTCTCGAAGATATTTAAGCCGTTCTCATTCGTGTGATCTTTTATTTTTGCGAAAAGTGCCGCTCTGTCACGAATTGCCACTCCGTTCAGTCCGGTAAATGAATAAATCACATCAAATTTGTTGTAGAAGTCATAATCCAACAAATGCTCTTGAGTGAGTTCGATTTTTACCTTTATCAACTTCGCTAACTGCCGGCCTTTTTCGATTTTTATCGCCGATTTATCGAATGCCGTAACGATATAACCCAATCTTGCCAATGCCAACGCGCAATAGCCGTCGTCGCAATCGATTTCGAGAACTCTTAGCGGCTTTGTCGGCGGCAAATACTTTAAAACGTAGCTTAGAATCAGATTTATTGTCGGCTTCCAGAAATATTTATTTTTCAAGGTAGCCTCGTCGTCGTTTGTGATTTCTAAGTTCGGCGGCTTGTAACTGAGCAAAAAATCAGTGCTGACATTACACATTTCCGCGATTTGCGGTAGGTAATGCAATTCTGGATACGATTGCCCCAATTCCCACCGTGAGATTGCTTGTTTTGTCACGCCTAAGCGCGTCGCCATTTCCTCAACTGTTATCCCGCAACTTTTGCGCAAGTCTCGGAGCGGAATAAAAATTTTTCTTTTCATCTGCATTGCTCACCCTTAAATTTTTAGTGATAAAGCAACCCTTTTTAGCCTATGCAAAAAATAAATCCCTAAGGTCAAATTATGCTTGACTTTAGGGATTTTGTTTTAATTTCCTTGCTTGACGCCTAGTATCTTGCGTAGTAAAATCCAAAAAACATATTGGAAAAGAATAGGATTAAAGGGTTGCCCTTATACCTCTCAATATTTCTTCCGCGCCCAATTTAAAAATGTCGAGTGATTGACGTTTAACATTTTTCCTGCTTGCCGCGCAGATATTTCGCCGGCTTGCCAACGCATTAAAACTTCTTCGTAATTTGGCGGTTT
>Ga0310697_10004379_pt1 | contig 13972 bp, 10 predicted proteins | sample 172DNAGHGlowgp2_FD_203883 | JGI IMG/M metagenome (GOLD analysis project Ga0310697, IMG submission 203883) | Sheep rumen microbial communities from Palmerston North, Manawatu-Wanganui, New Zealand - 1728 DNA GHGlow gp2 (v2) (version 2) | ecosystem: Host-associated > Mammals > Digestive system >...
GTAGCCGGGAAGGTACTTGCGCACCATATCGACAGCCGCCGGACAGGCGGACGAGATGACGAGCGGGGCATCCGTTTCCTGAAGGAGCTTCGCGACATGCGCGCTCACCGACTCCGCGCCGTGGGCCGTCTCGCTCACGCCGGCAAAACCGGCCGCCTTCAGCGCGGCGGCTATCTGTCCAATCGTCACGCCCTTGAAGTAGCCGGCGAAACTCGGCGCGATGGACGCGTACAGCTTCGCGCCGGACGCGACGAGTTCCTTCAGGCGCGCGAGGTCGCTCCTGATCTTCTTCGCGTGCGCGGGACACACCTTCACGCATTCGCCGCAGGCGACGCACGCCTCCGGGATCACGCTCGCCTTGCCGTCGACAATGCGGATGGCCTTCACGGGACAGTGCCGGACGCACTTGTAGCAGTCCTGGCACTCGTTCTCGGTCGTATAGACTGGACTCATGACCATATCTTACCCATTATCCTTTCTGCGGAAACGTCGCCTCGAGGATGTCGCGCATCACGAGCGGGTCCACGTGTTTGTATATCTTTCCGTCAACGACCACGATCGGTCCGTCCGCGCAGTTGCCGGTACACAGGCTCGCGCCGAGATCCACGTCGACCTCGTCCTTGAGCCCGCGCGAAGCGAGGAAGTTCTCGCACGCCTCGACGGTCTTTTCGTTCCCGCGCGCGAAACAGGAACTGCCCATACAGATGACTATTTTCGGTTTTGCCATGACATCCTTATCATTGTTGCTATCGGTCTCACGACAGAGCATTGCACCACATTTCTTGCTCGCCGCCGCGATGTCAGGCCTCGATGAAACCGTCGGGCGAAAAGCGAATCGCAGACTCGTCCTTCTTCGTTTCCGCGGCGGCGGCCGCCGCCGGGCGGAACGACTCGAGCGACTCCCGCCAGTCGGCGAGCGTATCGGCGAACGAGGCAAGCTCCTTGGCGAAGGACTCCGGGTCCAGCGACGCCTTGGGAAAGCGCTTGAGGAGCATGTAGCAGCCGGACTCGGGGTTGCGCGCGAGGGTGCAGGGCGCCGTGTCGAAGAAACCGGCGTTCGCCTCGAGCATGAGGTTGCAGAATTCCGCGCATCCCTCCGGCGGCGGATCGCCGACGAGGCCGGAGACGAGCAGGGCGTCGTCCTCCGCCTCCGTGATCAACACGGGCATGCCGTCGATGTCAATGGCAGCCTCGCCACCGATGATGGCAAGGCTGTCGATTCCGAGGTTGGACGCTAGGCCGTCCAGCAGTTCCTTCATTTCCATGGCGGGTTATCCCTGGATTGCGTGGATGAAGCCGGCGTACTGGTCGGCCACCTCGGCGGGTATGTCTGCGAGCTTCATGTTATCTTTGACCTCGTTGACGGCGAACGCTTCGGCGTCGAGCGAGAGGTCGTCGGCGATGAAGGTCGAGCACTTGCGCATCATCTGGGCCGAATCCTGCAAGTCGTCGTTTTCCACCGGGGTCAGGTCGGTACCGCCCGAGATGAGGGTCTGCATGGTGTTGCTGGCGACTCCGGCCGCGTCGGACGCGAAGGTCTTGACCATGCGCTCCTTGGCGGCGGCGTCCAGCCGCGACATGAGGACACCCGCGAAGAACAGCGTGTACGCGTTGCGCTCGGGGCGGCTGCGCATGTCGTTGTAGTTCTCGGGGGGCATCGCTTTCTTGAACCGCCCGAACAGCTCCGTGAACACCTTGGCGATTTCGATGGGCGTGGACCGCTCGGAAATCGAATCGAGGCCGGACATGTCCACCTTCTTCGCGGCGTTGGCGAGCTTGGCGAAGACGCCTTTCTTGAATGGGGTCATCTCGCTCTGGACGAGCGCGTCCACGCCGATCTTCACGATGGCGGCGTTGCCGCCGGCGAGGGCGCGCAGCTCGCGGAGGTTGTCCTGGAGGGGCTCGATGAACTTCTTCTTGATGCTCGGGAGCGACCGCAGCGCGCCATCGCCGTTGAAGGCGATTTTGCCGGCGAACCGCTCGAGGAGCCCGATGAGGTCCTTGTCGCCCTCCGCCGTGGCGTAGATCGTGTCCATGAAGCCGTTGAAGGTCCGGAGCGCGGGGGCGACGTCGAGCTTCGCGGTGTCGTCGCCGTAGATCCGGCGGGTGGCGACTTCGTCGGTGCCCTGGCTGAGGGCGTAATCCTTCACGAGGCCGACATAGTCCCGGGGGGCGCGCGGGTCGGGGTCGTTCCGGAGCGCCGCGGGGATCTTGCCGGGGTTGGCCTTGAAGAAGGCCTCGACTTCGCTGCGGGCCTCGTCCTCGACCCGCTGTTTGGCCGTGAGCATGAATTGCTTCTGCAGCTTCTTGACGGCCACGGGGCTGGGGGTGTCGATCTCGGCCCGGACGATGGTCGTCCCGCAGCGGTTCAGCCAGGCGTCGTCGAACTTGGCGCGGAGGTCTTCGAAGTGGTTCATGTCGACGTTGCCGTCTTTGTCCAGGAGGGCGAACACGGAGGCGCGCATGTTCAGATCGTCCTTCATGAGGTCCTGGATGCGGGCGACGTCGATCTTGCGGGTGGCGGTGTTGAACCCGAGCGCCTTGAGGGTGTAATTGAACGAATCCTTGAGGGGATGGATGAACTTGCGGACGGCGGCCTCCCCGCCCTTCACCGCGTTGTCGTCGAGGAGGTTCGCCGAGCAGAGCAGGAGGGTCTGCTTGAGGTTCGACGCTACCGCGGCGCCCAGCCGGACGTTGTGTTTCTTCTGGAACTGTTCGAGGACCCGGTTGGCGACGGTGTCGGCCACGTCGAGGGCCCGGAGCGTGCCATTGGCGAACGCCGCGTTCTTCTGGGTGGCGATGTGGTCCTTGATGGCGGCATAGACGTCGAGGATGCGGTCGGCGGTGAGGGGCTTGCCCTTCTGGTAGTCCTTCAGGCTCATCGCGGCCAAGACGTTCGCCGGGATGTTGTTCTCGCCGCCGAACATCTGGGCGACGGTCTTGCGGAACTCGGAGCGGACGGAATCGTTGGCCCTTTTGGAGGCGCCGGAGCGCCGCAGCTTGCCGACGCTGTCGCCGTCGGCGGCGGCGCCGATCGGGAACGCGAAAAAGATGCTGTCCCTCTTGCCGAGGCGGGCGATGGAATTCTTGGCGTTGTTTGCGACTGCATCCTGGGCGAAGTTCACGAACTCGCGCATCTGGCTAGAAATCTCAATCATTTTCCACTTCCTTTCTTGGGATGATGTTTACGCCCTGTTTACACCGCATCGGTCAAAAGGTTACAACATGATCGCAAGATTTTCGGGCCATATTATATCATATTTTCTGAATCCGTGAAGGCGCTTGTCTCGGCGTTTCCGCGATGATTGTCAAAAAATGCCACTTCGGTCAAAAACTGATACGACTATAAGAATTGGCAAAGGAAATATTTGATTTTAAAGGCAGTTTTTGGACAAAAAGTTCGTTTTCGTTTTTGGCACGACTTATGCTAATAAAGAGGCGCAGTAGTCAAGACATCAGGAGTTGACCGGTCGCGAGACCGTTCACGCCAACCGAGTGGAACACCACGGTGGTAGCCGAGAGGCGATGTGCCCGCAAGGGAAACATGTTCCAGAAGGCCGCTCGTCTTGATTCCAGGACGGGCGGCCTGACGTTTGCGAGGGGTTGTCCCTTCCTGGGTATCTTGACGGAACGGATAAGGACGCAAAAAAATGAAATCGCTCATAACAGAACCGCTGGGACTGTACGGCTGGAAGAAGGCGGACCCCGTCCTGCTGGCGGCGTTGCTCTCCGAGGAGCCGCTGCTCCTGGTCGGGGCGCACGGATGCGCAAAGAGCTTTGTGCTGGAACGTCTCGCGGAGGCGCTGGGTATGGAGTTCCGCTCCTACAACGCGAGCCTCATCAACTACGACGACCTCGTGGGCGTGCCGCTCCCGGACGCGACGCGCACGAAACTAGAATACCTCTCGTCGCCGGAGAGCATCTGGGACGCCGAGGTCGTGTTCATCGACGAGATCAGCCGCACGCGTCCGGAACTCCAGAACAAACTTTTCCCGATCGTCTACGACCGGCGCGTCCAGGGGCGTCCGCTCGCGCGCCTCGTCTACCGCTGGGCGGCGATGAATCCGCCGCCGACAGACGAGGAACTTGATGAGGGCGGCGCGCTCTACCTGGGTTCCGAACCGCTCGACGCCGCGCTTGCCGACAGGTTTCCATACATCATGTCCGTGCCGGATTGGGACGACCTGACGCCAGCCGACCAGAAGAAAGTTCTCGCCGACCAGTTTGCAGGGCGGCACGAGTTTCCCGTCGCCATCCGCGAACTCGTCGCCGAGGCGCGCAGGCGGTACGAGGAGCTTGTGGCGGAGCTGACGCCCCGCCTGACGCCCTACATCGTCACGCTTGTCCCGAAGCTCCACGCCGCGAAGTACGATGTCTCGACGCGCCGGGCGACAATGCTCATGCGGTGCGTCATCGCCGTCCACGCGGCGCGTGAAGTCCTGGCGGCGCACGGCGATGGTAGGGCGCGATCACCGAGCGCGCCGGATGACGGCGATGGTAGGGCGCGATCACCGAGCGCGCCGCCCGACCTTTACGGTTCCGCCCGCCTTGCGCTCCTGAATACGCTCCCCGATCGGGCGCGGCGGCGGCTGAACGTGGCTGAACTGACGGCCATCTGCAAGTCGGCATGGGAACTTTCCATGCGCGACGAGTCCGATCCGCTTGTGCAGCTCATGAAGATAGACGATCCGATCCTCCGTCTGCGGAAGATGGTCGCGGAGCGGCTCGCCGTGTCGCCAGACCGCGCCGCCGTCATCATCGGCGAAGGTATTGCGAAGGCGAAGCCGCACCTCCGGCGCGGGCTGGCCCTTGCCACGTATCTCGGCATCCGCGAGCGGGCGAATATTCCAGCCACTACGATAGAGCTGCTTGCAGACGAGATAAGAGACATCATTTCCGGTGACGAGGACTTCACCATGTCAGTCACGCCAGACGGAGCCAAAATCGCCCGTGCAGCTGGTGCACGCATCGCGGACGCCAACAAACGCTTCGGCGCGGATTCCGAGTTTGCGCAGTATCACTCCAACCTGCTCAATTCCCAGTTGCTGGACGGTTTTAACGATGTCCGTTCCGTCAACGAGGCATCCGCTGATTTCGAGAATCTCTGGAAGGAGTTTGGCCTGTGATGAACGCCTACGCCAATATGTCCGCGCCGCCGCGCAGCAACGTCCACGTTGCTACGCACCCCGTCGGGAAGCAGATTGTGTTCAATATGCAATATGCTGGTCTCGACCCGCGTCTTGAAGAGCATCAGACGATGCAGGAAAAAGCTGTCCTCGCCCAGGAATGGATTGCGGATTTCGCGCGTAAACACAAGGCCGAGCTTGATGCCGTGTCGCGTCCAATGGGGTTCATGATCGGAAGATCCCACGTGAGTAGCGACGATGCGATTGTTTGCGAAGATCCGATTCTTACTGTCGCGGTCCTTGGACGGGTGTCTCGTCTGCTCTACATTCCGCGCCGTGAATTGGGGTGGCACGCATGCCTTGTGGGAGCATCGATCTGCTTCCCGGCAAAATACTTTCCGCAGTACTGCGGCGCATCCGGTAGGGCGCGATCACCGAGCGCGCCGAAAGGAGAAACAACATGACTGATGAAGAAAAAATAGTATCGCGGATTCTCGATGTGATTCCGCCTGTTTCGTTCGAGATGACGACGTTCCTCTCGCTTTTCCGCGTCCGGTTCTCCGATAAGACCGAGACCGCCTGCGTGACGTGCGGGGATTCGCCGGAGCTCCTGCTCAACAAAGACTTCATCGAGGCGCATTGTCAGACCGACGAACATCTCTTCATGCTCGTGATGCACGAGCTTTACCATGTAATCCTCGGCCATACGCGACTCTTTCCGTGTTCGACTGCGGTTCGGAACCTCGTGTTCGACGCGGTCATCAACGCGATGCTCTGTTCGCTCTTCCCGAAGCCGGAATTCACCTCGTTCTTCACGGATTACTATCCTTCCGACAAGATGCCGTTCGCGCTCCTGCGTCCCAAGGGCGAGGGGACTCCGTCCGTGGCGGAATCGGCGCTCAATCTCCTCTACGGCGGTTCGGACACCGGCACATACCACGACGTGTACGAGGCGCTCCTCGAAAGCGGCTGCGTCAAGGAGATCATGTTGTCCATTGATGGCGGCGCGGCCGGAGTCCGCGCCCTACCGGGCAATGGTTCGCATGGTAGGGCGCGGATTCCAGCCGCGCCGTATACGGACGGTATGGCGTGCCCGCCGCACCCTATCCTTCTCGGCTCGCACGACGAAGAAGACGATGAGATGTCCCCCGAAATGAAGGAATTGATCCACAAGATCATCTCCAAATGGCCCAGCCCCGACCGTCCGCTCCAGGGGCAAGACCTCGGCGCGGAGGAGCGCGAGCGCGGTTTCGACGCCGAGGCCGATCCCGCCATCCGTTTGCGTCGCGGCATTCGATGTCTCATGCGGCGGGCGGCGATACCCGGCAAGAAGGAGGTGCGTCGCCGTTCCGTGCGCGAGATGGTGTGCGAGACGGCCACGTTTCTCCCGGACTGGCACGACCGCTCCCACGAGGCGCGTGAGGTCGCGTTCGGCGACGCGCTGATCTACAGCACGACCACAAGGCTGCAACGCCCGGCCAGCCGTGACAACCGGCAGGCGTTCGTGTACTTCGACGTGTCGGGATCGGTTGCCGAGCAGGTGCCGTCCGTGGCGCAGGCGCTTCTGCCCTATTGCCGGGGCGGACTTTGCACGGTTCATGTGTTTTCGACGGTTGTGCATCTGGCTTCCGTCCGCGACCTTGTCGCCCGGAAGTTCAGCTCCACTGGCGGGACGGACATCAACTGCGTCCTCAAGCACATCCTCGAACTGCCGCCCAGAAGGCGTCCTCGCGCAGCCGTTATCATTACGGACGGATTCACGGGCAAGCCGGACGCGACGCTTGTAAAACGATTCCGCGCGGCGAAGATGCGGCTCTTCGTCGGGCTCGTCAAAACCGATGCCAACTACAATCAGGAATCCGACCTCTCATCCCTCGCCGAGAAATTCGTAAATTTATGGTAGGGCGCGGACTCCGGCCGCGCCGCAATGTGACGGCGCACCCGGAGTGTGCGCCCTACCAAATGTTACAAGGAGAAAGAAAATGAAATCACACATTGCAGAATACGTCTCTCCCGGGCATCCCGACCGTCTTGCGGATGCCATCGTGGAATCCATTGTCGATCTCGCCGTTGGGCGGGATCCCGAAGCCCTTGTGGGCGTCGAGTGCGCCGTCCACACGGACCACGTCTTCATCGACGGACGCATCGCCGCTGGTAGGGACGGCTCGCCGAGCCGTTCGCATGGCGATCGTTGCGCCGTCTCGAATGCCGAGATCGAGGAGATTGCACGCAAGGTTTATCGTGAGGCTGGATACGGCGATATCTGGATTCACGCGCCTGAGAAGCTGAAGGTCATCCAGAACGTGTGCCTTGAGCCGCTTTCGGACGAAGAACGCGCCATCCGCAGCCTTTCCGACGACCAGAATGTCGTGACCGGTTACGCCTGCAACTATCCCGAGACGGACTACCTACCGCCCGCGCACTTCATCGCAAACTACATCGGCCGGAAGATCGATACCTGGCGGCGGACGGTGTCCGACAAGTTCGGACCCGATTTCAAGGTCATGGTGGATGTTGGGTATGATGCGGCGATGGTAGGGCGCGGATTCCAGCCGCGCCGCACACGGATGGTAGGGCGCGGATTCCAGCCGCGCCGCAATGAGGCGGCGCACCCGGAGTGTGCGCCCTACCATTGGAATCGATTGACGCTCAGCATCCAGCATGCACCTGGCGTGTTCGCGGCGGAGCAGCATGAACAGGTTTTGCCCGTCGTGAGCGGAGCGCTGGCGGAACTGGAGGCTCGCGGCCTCGCGGGCATCTCCAACCTGCCGCTGGAGAACCTCATCCTCAACGGCATGGGCGATTTCATCGTCGGCGGGCCGGAAGGGGACAACGGCCTCTCCGGCAAGAAGCTCGCCGTCGATTTCTACGGACCGGAGATTCCGATTGGCGGCGGGGCTATCTGCGGCAAGGACCCGCACAAGGTGGACGTTGCCGGGGCGTTCAGGGCGCGGGAGTTGGCGCGGAGGTTGCTTGGTAGGGCGCGGACTCTGGCCGCGCCGCAACGAGACGGCGCACCCGGAGTGTGCGCCCTACCGGGTTGGCAGGCGGTGACGGTTCGTCTTGGTTGGACGCCCGGCGACGCCGCGCCTGCGTTCCGCGAGGCGGAGAGTGTCGATTCGCTCGGACTCACACACCCGATTCCGGCTTCTGCATTGCCTCCTGAAGATTGGTTTTCCATCGATTCCATCGTAACGGATCGGCGTCTCACGGCGATCGCCCGCCGTGAGCGGGTATTGAGAGGGTATTTCTTTTGAGACCTTAGAATGTCCGCTACTTCGCCCAAAAGGTCAATGTGTACATTCCGGATTGCATCCCCCTGTCGACAACGGGTCGCAAATGGTGGACATCCCCAATGACCCCACGTATTCGACGTCGAGAGTCCGCAGGTCTTGCGGATGGTTGCCTCATAAGGACTCGAACCTTAACAAGCAGATTCAGAATCTGCGGTGCTACCATTACACCATGAGGCAATGGGGTGAAAACAGCGCATAGTATAGCAGATTCCCGGCGCGCGCGCAAGGGGGAATTTCCAGTTCACGAAAGAGCCGAGTTTTGATACAATATCGGCACTCAATGTTAGAGGTCAAACACATATCCTTTTCTTGGGGACGTTCGCCGCTTCTGGAAGACGTCTCCTTCACCGTCACGCCGGGCGAGACGGTGGCGCTTGTCGGTGCGAACGGGGCGGGCAAGACCACGCTCCTGCGCATCCTTGCCGGCGCGTGCCTGCCGTCCGCCGGGACCGTGGTTGCGGACGCGGTGGACATGCTCCTTTCGCCTTTGCGGTACCGTCGGCTGCTGGGCTACCTGCCCGAGTCTGCGGCGGTGGAGCCGGGCATGACGGTTAAGGATTACCTGAAGTACCGTGCGAACCTCAAGGGAGAGGTGCAGAAGAAAATCCGCCACCGCGTGCTCGAGGCGATGGAGCTGTGCGGCCTTTCCGCGCGCGCGAACACGCGCGCGGACTGTCTTTCGCAGGGCCTTCGCAAGCGCGTGGCGTTGGCGGAGGCGATCCTACTCCGTCCGCGTTTCCTGTTCCTCGACGACCTGCTTGCGGGGCTGGACGCGGAGATGCGTCTTTCCGTAGGGCGCATCCTCAAGTCGGTTTCGTCGTTCGCGGCGACTATAATCTCAGGACATGAACTTGACGAGCTGGAGTCCATTGCGACCAAGTTTCTCGTGCTGAAGGGCGGACGCCTGCAGATCGCGAATACGGCGGACGACGTGCGCAACCTGTTCGCGGGGAAGGCCGGAGAGGAGGTAGTGGCATGAGGACTGTGCGCGTTGTCATGCTGCGCACGTTCGGCGCGCTGATGGGGTCGATGTCGACTGCGATCGCCGTGGCGGTGTTCCTCGGCGTGTCTGGCGGTCTCTTCGCAAGGGCGCTGTTGGGCGGAGAGGGGGGACTCACTCCCGTGGCCGTGCTGTGGGCGCTCGGAGCGGCACCGACGCTTCCCGTATTGGCGGCTGTCCTGACAATGCGCCTGGTGGCCGACGATCGTGCATCTGGCCGCGCGGATCTTCTTTTTTCCGCGCCGGTGCGTCCGCGCGACGTCGTGCTCGGCAAGTTCCTCGGCGCATGGCTGCACGCGGCGCTTGCGCTTGCCATCTACCTGACGTTGCCGTTGGCGCTGCTGCCCGCGTGCGCGCCGGCTCTCGCTGAGCATCTCACGTGGGACTTGTTCCTCCCTGCGTATGCTGCGCTGCTCATGCAGGCGGCCCTCTGGTGCGCATGCGGAATTTTCGCGAGCGCCTGCTGTCGTTCCGCGGCCGTCGCGGCCATCATCTCGCTTATGCTCACCGTAGTGCTGCCAACCGCAGCCTACCAGTCGGCCTTCATCTGGGGGCGCGCGTTCCGCGTACACTTCACGGAACTGCCTTTCACGGCGCACCTGGTGGACCTTTCCACGGGGCTCTTGCAGCTCTCCACACTGTTCCTCTATTTCGCCCTCGCAGTGTGCGCGCTGTTCGCGGCCTCGAAGACGCTTGCGCTGCTGCAGTTCGGAGGACGCGGCTGGCTAGGCGTGCGTTTCTCCACGGCATGCGCAGTGTTCCTCGCGTTCGCTTTCACGGCATGCGCGTTCCTCTTCGTGGACAGGTTCAGCATCTCCGCCGAACTTCCGATGCGCGGCGGGTATTCGGCGTCGGACCGAACGCGGCAGATTCTGGCCGAGACTAGCGGCGAGTCGGTGCACGTGACGTGTTTCCTCTCGCAGCGCGCGCCCGCATACCGGGTGGTCCGACGTCTCCTGCGCGGCCTTGAGACCACTGCGCGCGGCGTGGCCGGCGTGCAGCTGGAGGTCGCGAACGTCGATCCGCGCTGGGACCTTGGCGCTGCGGGACGGCTCGTGAAGGCAGGTGTGCCGGAGGGGTCGCTCGTCTTCCGCCAGGGGCGGCGCAAGGTGACGGTGCCGGTGGACGACCTCTTCGCGGGCGTCACGAACGATACGCTCGCCGTCACCACCGAGGGACTCTTCGAGGCCGAGAACGCATGCGCCACGGCGGTGCAGCGTCTGTCCGTGGCAGGACGGCGCGGGACGCTGTACTGGACGACCGGCCACGGCGAATCGTCTGCTACTTCGTACGATACCATCTACGGCATGAGCGACATGGCGCGCGAGTTCCGCCAGAACGGCTACCGCATCAAGTCTATTGACCTCGCGCAGACTGCCACCGTGCCGGAAGACTGCGCCGTGCTCGTAATCGCCGGCGCGCGCGAACCGTTCTCACGCACGGAGACGCAGCGCGTGGAAGGGTACCTTCGCGGCGGGGGGCGTCTGCTCGTGATGACGGCCTCCTCGCCCAACGCGGGCGTCGGTTCGCTTCTTTCGGACTGGGGCGTGCGGCAGCTGCCTTGTACCGCCGTGTCGCCGTCGTCCACGTTCAACGGCGCCGACGTGCTGGTGACGGACCTCGGCGACCACGCGGTGACGCGTCCGCTCGCGGGCTGCACGCTTCTCTTCGAGGGTGCCGCCGTACTGCAGCCGACGGCTGCGGCGGAAACGAATGCGGTAGATGCGGCGCAGTCGGCGGCCGTGGACCGCACTGAGTTCATGCCGCTTGCGCGCACCGACGCCAAGAGCTGGGGCGAGTCGGAGCCGGCGGTGCGTCCGTGGGCGTTCGACCCCACGACGGAGCCCAAGGGTCCTCTCGTGCTCGCTGCGGCGCTTGAGCGCGGCGGCGGCGCTGCGAAGGACCTTGCCTTCCGCCCCACGCGCATCGTTGTGGTCGGCGACGCCACGTTCGCACTCAACGGAGCGCTCGCCCGCCGCGCGAACGCGAACCGCGACTTCCTCCTCAACGCCGTCGCATGGCTCGCGGGCCTTGACGCGTTCTCAGATTCCCGTATGCCAGGAAACGTCGTCGCCACGGGCATGGACCGCTCGCGGTGGATTCGCTTCGGGGTGCTGGCCGCCGGCGGCCCTGCCGCGTGCGTGCTGCTGCTGGGGCTGCTTGCCGCGTTTCGCAGAAGGAGGCGGTCATGAGCAACATGCGCGCGATCCTGTTTTTCATTGTGGGCATCCTCCTACTGGGCGGCCTGCTCGTGTGGATGGAGACGCGGACGCGCAGTGCCGCTCCGGAAGCGCGCGCGCGCGTCCTGTGCGAGTTCAGACCTGAGCGCGTGGACGCCTGCGTTGTGCGGAACGCGGGGCAGGGGGAGGTCGAGCTTGCGCGCGGGGCGGACGGCACATGGCGCCTCGTGCGGCCCTTCGCCGTCGTAGCGGACTCTGCCGCGGTCGCCCGCCTCGTCGATGCGCTTACGCTCGTGCCGATTTCGGACATGCGGTCCGACGGAGAAATTCTTGAAATGAACGAGACGTTCGCGGACTTCGGGATAAATACCAATTCACTGTCCGTCACGCTCAGTTCACGCGGACGCCATACGGCCGTCACGTTCGGAGGTCAATCGCCGTCTGGAACCGAGGTCTACGCCCACGTGGAGGGGTCGCGCAGCATCTGCGCCTTGCCGAAGGACGCATTTGAAAGGATTCCCCGCAACTTGGACGACTTCCGCGAGCGCGGCATGCTTGAATGCCCGCGAGAGGAAATCTCCGGCCTCGACATCCGCGTTCCCGACAAGCCGGCCGTCCGCCTTGCGCGCGCGGAAGGCGGGTGGTCGATACTTTCGCCTGCGGTGGCTCCTGCAGACGGAACTGCGGTGGGCTCCCTTGTGGATTGCCTCGCCGCCGCGCAGATCGTGGCGTTCGAGATCCCGTCGCGAACCCGTCCGTCCGTGCCGGCGGGCGGTATCCGCGCGGGCGACCTCGTGCCTTACGGACTTGACGCGGGGCTCTCCGTGACAGTGCGCGGAGCGGCGGACCGCACGGAGCAGATCGTGTTCGGACGCTCGGCCGGCACGAATCTCGTGTGGGCGCTCGTGCGGAACGGGAAGGCCGTGGTGTCAGTGGACGCCGCGCTTGCGGAGCGCTGCCGCGCGGACGGCGCGTCGCTGCGCGATACGCGCGTGTTCCCGTTCGCCGAGGGCGAGAAGGTGACGTCAGTCTCGTTCACCGCCGGACCGGCAGTATACGTGCTCGCGCAGGATACCAACAGCGTATGGCGGATCGAGGCGCCCGTCGTCGCACCCGCAGACCAGCCCAAGGTGTCGGCGTTCATGGAACGTCTGCTGCGCCTCAAGCAGAGCGACGTTTCCAACGAGGGACGCGCGGGCGACGAGCGCATACTCGTGAGCGTGTCCACCACAGTCACCAACCGCCCCGGACTCGCGGTGTCGGCCGAACTCCTGGGCGGACGCTCCGCGTTCGCGGACCTCCGCTCGAAGACGCTGCTCGCAATCGACCCTGCCACGGTACGGCGTCTCTCGGTGCGCGCCGCATCCGGCGCGGAGACGTCTGTGCGCTTCAACGCCGACCGCGGCGCGTGGGACCTTGTTAAGGGCGAGAAGGCGTCCGACGCGAAACGCGTGAACGACGCGGCCGTCAAGGCGCTGCTCTCGGCGCTCGCGCGCGTGGAGGCGACTGGAGTCGAGGCGCTCGCCGCGTCTGCGGACGACTTGCGCCGGTGCGGACTCGACAAGCCCGCGTTCGTGCTGGCGGTGGACGTGGAAGCGGCCGACGCCGTGCGACAGAACATTCTTGTAGGCGGCAATGCGCCGGGCGGCGGACGCTACGCGACCGTTGGCGGCGCGGACGCCGTGTTCGTCATATCCCGCCGCACTGCGGCGGATTTCACCGCACCTCTCGCGGAGTAGCGTGCGGTAAGAAGATTGGAGATCAAATGGACAAAAAAATGAAAACTGTTTTGGTTACTGGGGGAAGCGGATTCCTTGGCATCAACCTCATCCGCCACCTCCGCACAAAGGGCGTGGAGCACATCCGCGTGCTGGACATCGCGCCGTTCGACTACCCCGAGGCTAAGGAGCCCTGGCTCGAATTCACGCTCGGCGACGTGCGCGATCCCGCGACGGTGAACAAGTGCGTGTCGGGCTGCGACGCGGTGGTGAACACCGCCGCCGCCCTGCCGCTCTACTCGCCCGAAGACATCCGCACCACGGAGGTGGACGGCGCGCGCAACGTGATTGCGGCATGCCGCCGCGCGGGCGACGTGCGCATGGTGCAGATATCCTCCACGGCGGTGTACGGCGTGCCGAAGAAGCACCCGATCTACGAAGACGATGAATTGATCGGCGTGGGGCCTTACGGCCAGGCGAAGATCGAGGCCGAGGAACTCTGCCGCGCCGCACGCGCGGAGGGCTTCTGCGTGCCGATCATACGTCCGAAGAGCTTCATCGGCCCGGAGCGCCTCGGCGTGTTCGCGCTGTTCTATGACTGGGCCTACACGGGCCATGGTTTCCCGATGATCGGAAGCGGAAAGAACCGCTA
>Ga0310697_10004381_pt1 | contig 13970 bp, 14 predicted proteins | sample 172DNAGHGlowgp2_FD_203883 | JGI IMG/M metagenome (GOLD analysis project Ga0310697, IMG submission 203883) | Sheep rumen microbial communities from Palmerston North, Manawatu-Wanganui, New Zealand - 1728 DNA GHGlow gp2 (v2) (version 2) | ecosystem: Host-associated > Mammals > Digestive system >...
CCGCCAGAACAGCAAGAACAAAATTGGCAAGAAGAAGAAGCTAAACACGTCGGCGGCTGGGCGAAATATCTTTCTCAAAAATACGGCGTTGATTCCGCGCAGGTCGAAAAGGCATTAACTGACGGCGTTCACATTAAGGACATAAAGCAAGCGGCAGTTCTCGCCAAACTCAGCGGGAAAAGTTTTTCGGACGTGCTAGCTATGAAAGTCGATTGGCGGCAAGTCGCTAATAAGTTGGGCGTCACTCGCGAGCAAGTCAAAGAAATTTACGAACAAGAGCGCGTTGAACATTTCGCTAAGCTGGCGTGCACTGACGTTAAAACTTTTAACGACTTACTAAAGGACGGCTACGACGCGCATGACATCATGATTGCTGGAAGGATTGCAAATTCGGCGAGCAAAAACATTAAGAGCGTCCTTGAAAAGCGCAGAATTAACAACACGTGGGAAGACGTATCGAAATCTTTCGGCGTCGACCTGCAAAAACTTATTCCGCCCGGACATCCTAAACACAGCACGCATAAAAGAAAATAGGACGTAAATTTTCCAAAAAAAATCCCCTGCAACTGCGCGGGGGATAAATTTTTTATCAGCGTTTAATTATTTTCAGCCTTCTTTAACCCAAGAATGGTCACCGCCCTTAGGACATCTTTGATTGCCCTTGTAAGGATTGGAAGCACTTGTGCCGTGCCCACATTTATTGCACTTGTAGAAGGCGGCGTGGGCGACGTTTGAATCCGTCAGAGTAGGTACGACGAATGCCGCAAGGAAAGCTGTAAGGACACCGATTGAAATACATGCTAATTTCTTCAAAAGAATCTCCTCCAAAATTTTTTGTGAATTTAACGTTGGGAATCATAGCAGAGTAGATTTTAAAATTGGTGTCCTGACAGAACAATGTTAAAAATTTTTTCAAGCCTTAACTTTGCCGACAAGTTCACGGATATTTTTCAGCCCGTGACTTTGCAAGTAATTTTCCAAGTCGTCAGCAATTTTCATAGTGATAGCGGGTTCGGAGAAATTTGCCGTGCCGATTGCAACTGCCGACGCTCCCGCTAAAAAGAATTCCGCCGCGTCGGACGCTGAACGAATGCCGCCCATGCCGATTATCGGAATTTTGACGGCTTGCGCGACTTGCCAGACCATACGCACCGCCACAGGCTTAATTGCGCCGCCCGATAAACCGCCCGTAATGTTGCCGAGCGTCGGTCGCCACGTGTGGATATTTATTTCCATGCCCATTAGCGTATTTATCAGCGACAGACAATCTGCGCCGGATTCTTCGCACGCCCGCGCAATTTTCGTTATGTCCGTGACGTTGGGGCTTAGCTTGACGATAACGGGCTTGCTTGTAGATTTTTTCGCCGCGCTCGTGACTTTAGCCGCTTGCCGCTCGTCGGTGCCGAAAATTATTCCGCCGTCTTTAACGTTCGGACAGGAAATGTTTAACTCAATCGCCGCCACGCCGTCAACGTCAAGAAGTTTAGCAAGTTCGCTATAATCTTCAACGCTGGAGCCGCTCACGTTGACTACGACATTCATTTTATCTTTAATGCGCGGCAAAATTTTCGTCAAGAAAGTTTCGACGCCGGGATTTTCCAAACCAATGCAATTCAACATGCCCGAAGGCGTTTCAGTAATTCGCACGCCATCATTGCCCCTGCGCGGCTTCGGAGTTATGCATTTAACCATGACACCGCCGAGCCGCTTAAGGTCAACGAAATTTTCAAACTCTTCTCCAAAGCCAAATGTCCCCGACGCGGCGAAAATCGGCGTGGGCAATTTCATTCCACAAAGTTCTGTTTGCAAAAGATTTTTATTCAATCGGCGCACCGTTACTGAAAACTTATAAAAAGTTGTAAAAACTCTTATGTTTCATTCCTGCTTCGCCGCGCCCGCTTTTGCCGAGGCTACTCGCGTTTGGTACGACGCTCCACAGGCTTGAATTCCCCGCTAACGTACAGGTATTTTTTCAACCAATCAGCTTACATATCGTTTTAAATTTATCGCCGCCTGTAAGTCGCGGTCAATCTCGTTGCCAAAATGTTCGCAGTGATAAATTCGTTCGGACAAGCGCAAATTTTTCTTAACATGTCCGCAAGCAATGCAGGTCTTTGAACTGGGATAGAACCTGTCGGCGATGACGACGCGCAAGCCTTTCCACGCCGCCTTATACTCAATCTGCCGTCTGAATTCGTAAAAACCTTGCTCTTGCACCGCTTTTGCCAAATGCCGATTCGACATCATGCCGCGCACGTTCAAATCCTCAAGCACTATCGGATTTGGTTTTCGCCCGATAATTTCACTCGTAATTTGGTGCCGATAATTTTGTCGAATGGAAGCCAATCGGTGATGAATCCGTAAAAGTTTTTTCTCGCTCTTTATAATGTTGCGCGTTTTCGAGTAACTCTCTCCTTTCGTGTTATTCATCTCGTATTTTCGAGAGATTGAGCGTTGCAACCTACGCTGTTTTTTCTTAAGTCTGCGGACTGTCATAGTCCGATTAATGTTCGGATAAGTTGTGCCATTGGAGCACGTCGCCAAATTTTTTATGCCAAGGTCAATGCCAAAAGTTTCAGTGCAATTTTCGGCGGTCTTCGGCTCGGCGAATTCAACCGCCACGCTGATAAACCAGTTCAAGCCGTCGAAAGTTATTCGCGGTTCTTTGTACTTCACACCTAAAGGAATCCTTCCACGTTCGGCAAGCCGTATCCAATTTAGCTGTTGCTTATTGCGCTTTTTACTCGTCGCGATTGCCTCAAGCTTGACATGCGTCGCCGTGATTCGGATTTTGTCCGTGTCCTGATAAAAGCTGAAATCGCCGCGCCGTTTGCTCTTAAATTTCGGACGACCGCTCTGCTTCTTGAAAAATTTTTGGTAAGCGTCGACGCAATCTTTAATCGCTTGCTTAATCACGTTGTTTGAAATTGTTCGGAGCCACGCATATTCGGCGGAGTTTCTCATCACGGTGAATTCCTTGCGCAAGTCAAAATTACTGATGAATTTTTCACCCGCCTCGTAACTTTTTTTGGCTGTTGTCTGCCTCCTTTGTTTGCAGGATACAAAAAAATTTTCAAGCAGTCAAGATTATCAATGTTTACTTTAGCGCGGCATTGTGTATAATTGCTAAGAAAAACATTAAAGGAGAGCGATGCCCTTTATTATGAATGTAGAAGACACAAAGTTAAAGCCGTACTTATCGCCGCTAAATGTTTGGGCATTGTCATTTGGTTGCGCAGTGGGCTGGGGCGCGTTCGTTATGCCCGGCACAACTTTTTTACCTATAGCCGGACCGTTGGGAACTGCGCTTGGTATGGCTCTTGGCGGGGTAATCATGCTGATTATCGGCTACAATTATCATTTCATGATGAACAAATACCCCGACGCGGGCGGCACTTATTCTTACGCTAAAAAAGTTCTGGGATACGACCACGGCTTTTTATCGTCGTGGTTTTTGATTCTGGTTTATATCGCGATAACGTGGGCGAACGCGACCGCCCTGCCGATTATCTTTAGAAAATTTTTGGGCGATACTTTCCAATTCGGCTTTCACTACACTATTGCGGGCTTTGATGTTTATTTCGGCGAAGCTCTATTGAGTTTGGGCGCGTTGTGGATTTTCGGCGCAATCTGTATGCATGGCGGGAAATTGGCGGCGTGGGTTCAGACTGTCGCGGCGATAATTTTATTTAGCGGCGTGCTAATTTCTATAGGCGCAGTCTTAGCGAGCGGCGTAAATCCTTTTGACATTTCGCCCGCTTACGCGCCCGATACTACAAGTTCATTCGCGGCGGTTTTTGGAATTGTCGTTTTAGCTCCGTGGGCTTTCGCCGGCTTTGAATCAATTTCGCAATCGGCTGAAGGCTTTAAATTCTCCGTCAAGAAAACTTTTGCAATTTTATTCTGCGCGGTCGTGTCGGCGGCTATCGCTTACATTTTCCTTGCGGTACTTGCTATTTCCGATTTGCCGCCGCAATATTTAAACTGGCCTGAATACCTCGCTGACCTTGACAACCTCGAAGGCTATGCCGGTATGCCGACTATCCACGCAATTTATGAGCTTATGGGCGACACGGGCTTAATAATTTTGGGAATGGCGGTTATGGGCGGCGTTATCACGGGGCTTGTAGGAAATTATATCGCGGCAAGCCGATTGATTTACGCGCTGACTCGTGATGACTTATTGCCCGCGTGGTTCGGCAAGCTTAACGAAAATCACACGCCGAAAAACGCTGTACTTTTTATAATGCTACTGTCCTTGCTGATACCGTTTTTAGGGCGCACCGCGATTGCGTGGATTATCGACGTGAACACAATCGGCGCGACAATCGATTATACTTATACTTCGCTCGTCACGATTATAACTGCGCGGCAAATGGGCAGAAGTTTAGCGCAAATCACAGGGATAATTGGTTGCGTCGTGTCGCTAATTTTCTTCCTGTATTTCATGGTGCCGAACGTCTGGACAGTCGCCGCAATGACTACGGAAAGTTATCTGATTCTAATTTGCTGGAGTATCTTAGGCTTTGCTTTTTTCCGCTACATTTTCCAGCGCGATTACGAACAACGACGTTTCGGCAAGTCGACAATTTCTTGGATAGCGTTATTATTTCTGATTTTCTTTACGTCAATGCTTTGGGTTCGCGAAGCGACTTCAGACGCCGCGCAGACCGTTTTAGGCAATCTTAGCGAATACTACACCGAAGAGCTTAACGAACACGGCGTACCGCCTACTGATATTGAAAAAGCCGACTCGCAATTTTATCTGCAAAATCAAATGCAAATCGTCAGCGAATCTTTGACGCGCCATAACTTTATGCAAATGGGCTTGATAATGATTGCGCTTTTTATCATGTTCAATATCTACAACTTGATGATGAAGCGAGAAAAAAATATGGAGCGCGAAAAAGTTCAGGCGGAGCAGAGTAACAAGGCGAAATCAACTTTCCTGTCGAATATGAGCCACGACATACGCACGCCCATGAACGCAATTATCGGTTACACGAATTTAATTAAGAAAGAACCCGGCTTGCCGCAAAAAACTAAAGATTATTTAGACAAAATAGAGGCGTCGAATAATCACCTGCTCGCGCTGATAAATGATATTCTCGACATGAGCCGCATTGAAAGCGGGAAAATGGAACTAGACCCGCAAAAATCTAATCTCGTTAAAGCTTTGGGCGAAGTTCACGACCTTTTCGCAACGCAAATGGAAACTAAGAAAATAAAATTCGCCGTTAATGCTAAACACGTCATGAATAAAACGGTTATGTGCGATACGCCGCGCCTAAATCGCGTTTTGCTAAACCTTATCAGCAATGCTTTTAAATTTACACCCGAAGGCGGCTCCGTCACTGTAACTTTGACGCAAACCGGCGGCAATGACGAGAAAGGCTCCTACGAATTGCGCGTTAAAGATACCGGCATGGGTATGACGCCCGAATTTGCTAAGAAAGTTTTCGCCGCATATGAGCGCGACCGCACTGTTAGCAACATTCAAGGCACCGGCTTAGGTATGTCGATTACAAAAAGTATCGTTGAGCTAATGGGCGGCACAATCGATGTTGAAACCGAACTCGGCAAGGGCACAGAATTTATCGTGCGCGTTGACTTCCCGATTGTCGACGAACCGGAAGAGGAAGTAGTTGAGGAGACTACGACCGACCGCGAAATTGACTTCAGCAAACTTAAATTGCTGTTGGTTGAAGATAACGAAGTCAACCGCGAAATTGCGTCGCTGATTCTGACGGAATTTGGCTTTGGTCTCGACACGGCGGAAAATGGCAAGATTGCTTACGAAAAAGTTGCCAACTCCAAGCCCGGCGAATATGATTGCGTGCTAATGGATGTTCAAATGCCGGTCATGAACGGCTACGACGCAACGAAGAAAATTCGCGAACTCAAAAACCCAAAGCTCGCGCAGATACCGATTATCGCTATGACGGCGAACGCTTTTACAGAGGACATACAAGCGGCGAAAGATGCAGGCATGAACAGCCACATTGCCAAACCGCTCGACATTCAAAAAATGATTGAAACGCTAACGGAGGTATTGAAATGAAAAGGGGTTTATATGCAATCGCGTTAATTATTTTGACGCTGGCATTGTTCACGGGTTGCGGTGAGAAAATTAATTACAAGCACGTTACACAGGACGAGGCAAAAGCTGTTCTCGCCAAAAATCCCGACACAATTATTCTTGACGTGCGCACGTCTGAAGAGTACGAGAAAAAACATATTCCAAAAGCTATCTTGCTCCCGCTTGAAGATTTGCGCAACGGCGATTTTAAAAAGTTGCCCGATAAAAACGCGACGATTTTAACTTATTGTTGGACGGGTCGCCGCGCTCAAGATGCCGCGCAGATTTTAGTTGATAAGGGCTACAAGAATGTTTACGAAATGGGCGGGATTGTCGATTGGACAGGTGCTCTTGAAGGCATAGAAGTTAATCAAGGTTACAAGGTAATAAGCCAAGACGAAGCGCGGGAAATTCTTAAGGCAAATCCCAACGCAATTTTAGCTGATACTCGTTTTCCGAAAGATTACGAGCAAAGGCATATAGTTGGAGCGGTTTTCGTACCGTTGGAAGCCGTCATTGCTGAAAACTTCGAGAATATTCCCGACAAGGACGCGCCGATTATAACTTACTGCGGCGACGGCAATCGCGCTCGCAAGACGGCTAAGGCTTTGGGCGAAAAAGGCTACAAGAACGTTTACACAATGGGCGGCATTATCGATTGGACGGGACCTGTTGAAGGCACGGCAGTCAATGAGTAAAGGGGAAAAATTATGGTCGGGATAGTGATAGTTTCGCACAGTCAAAAGCTTGCTGAAGGCGTCGTAGAAATTTCGCGCATGATGGCTGAATCGGCTCCGATTGTCGCCGCCGGTGGTCTTGATGACGGAAGTTTAGGAACAAGCTACGAAAAAATCTGCGCGGCTGTCGAAAAAGTTTATTCGGCGGACGGCGTGATTGTTCTAATGGATATGGGCAGTGCGGTCATGACAACAGAAATGGTTTTGGAAGATTTAGACAAGCCCAACGTCAAAATGCTTGATTGCCCGCTTGTTGAAGGCGCAGTTTTAGCGGCAGTCGAATCAGTAGGCGGACGTTCTTTGGAAGAAATTTCAGAGCGCATTGAAGAGGCTCGCACAACTAAAAAGTTCTAAGCAAAATTGAATACCGCCGCGAAAGGGTGCGACTTATCGCCTATGGAGAAAAAAATAATCTCGAAAACTTTCCTTAAAGATTTGCTGATAATTGACGCTCTGCAAAATACCGACAAAGAAAATCCGAAAACAGCGCGAGAAATTATCAAAGAAGTCGACGAAAGACTTTACAAACTTTTTCCAAATGACTTTCCAGAGCCTAAAGATAGTGAGCCGACAAAAACAGTGACTGCAACTATCAGCCGGCATATCCACGATATGAATCTCCTTCCGGAGCTTTATAAAATAGTGGGGCATGAAAATAATAAACTCGGTTACTATAACGCAATGGAGGGAAAGGAATTTCTTTTCACTCCCGCAGAATTCGCGCTGATTGCTATTGCGCTTTATCGAACGCCTTCAATTTCAAGCGAAGAAACCGAAACGATTATAGAAAAATTTAAAAGCCTAATCGGCACAACTGGCGACATGTTCAGCTATGCTCTTGTAGATAGGCAAATTAAAGTATGGAAAGGTATTCGCCGGAAAACTCACCGAGAAATTTTGCCGATAATATTAAAACTACTCAACGCCATAATAGAAGAAAAGCAAATATCTTTTAACCTATATCAAAGAAGTTTTCGTTATAAAGGCGAAAAAGTTCCTTTGCAAGCCCGCCAAAAACAGCGTAAACCCGACGAATATATAATAGAAACTTTCCGAGTATCGCCTTATTTTTTGGTGTGGGAAAACGATGAGTGCTACCTTATCGCCTATTCCCACTATCCGAATTATGATTCAACGGAAGGGCATCAGCTTACCCATTTTAAAATTTCTCTGATTGAGAACTTGAAAGTTTTGGAAGATGATATAGAATCGCTCAGAAAAATAGGTTCCTATGCGCGATACGTAATGGAAACTCATCCTTTTTACACCAGAAATGCAATAGGGGGAAGGCTAAGAGAAATAACCTGTTTTCTTCGAGCGGATACAAGAGAAATTTCGTTTAAAAATTTTTCGCTTGACCGCTACATGCGCGAACATATTTACATGACGACAAATGACGCGCCAATGGTTGATGTGACGATTGAATTTGAAGAGGACTTTTTGGAAACAATGCTCACCCAACTGACGTTGAAACAAAGAGTCGAGCCGCCCGCAAATAATGATAAAAAATTCAAGACGATAATGACAGTTCAAGACAACGACGGGCTTTATCAATGGCTCATGCGTTATTGTGATAAAGTTACTGTGCTCGGACCTAAGCAAGTCAAAGAAAAATTGCGCGAAAAATTTGAAACGGTATTGAAAAATTTAAGCTGAATTAATAGGAAAATTTTCCCGACCCATATCAAAATTTGCGGTCGGGCTATTTTTTTGCAGAAATAAGGCACTAGATATTTGCTATAATCCGCATTGTAAAAATTAATTTTTGTGCAAAGGAGCGTAATTGTTTTGGAAAAATTTCTTACTACAAAAAACCTCGTCGCCGGTATGGAAAGTATAATCCCTGCCAAAAATGATACGCCATACCAGAGAATTTTGGTTATAGGAGACATTCACGGGAAATTTACAAAGCTAATGAGCCTGTGGGAAAAACTTTCTGTGACACCTAGAGATTTTATTGTGTTCACTGGTGACTACATAGACCGAGGAAGCGAAGTTGCCGAAACGCTTAAATGGATTCTTGAGCAAAGCAAAAAGGAAAATTTTATCTTCCTTGCGGGCAATCATGAACAGATGATACTCGATGCGTTTTGCGGGCGCATGAATAAAGCGGCGTGGTTGCTTAACGGCGGGTAAGCCACTCTTAGCGGTTTAATCAAATTGAAATCGGAAGATGAAACTTTTATCGGCAAGTTTTTTAACTTCGTGGAGAATTTACCGGTTTATCACTCGATGACAATCGGTGGCAGAAAATATGTTTTTGTTCACGCGGGAATTAAAGAAGGCATTCCGCTGGATGAGCAGGACGGGGAATTTATGATGTGGGCGCGCGCTAAATTTTTTGACAAAGAAATAGGCTATAACGGCAATGATATAGTTATCGTCGGTCATACGCCCGTTCAAACGCTTGTAGCTGATAAAAATTCCGTGATGATGAAATTGCACAATGGAAGAATTTTAGTCGGCTACACCAATGAAGAAAAACTTCCTGACAACCCGCAACCTTATAAAATCCCCGGCAGAAATATTTTGATGATGGATACCGGCTCTTTTGTCCGAAAAGGGAAAATTTCTGCGGTCGACATTTTAAGCGGAAACTTTTGGGGGAGTGACACGGATTAAAAAAATCGCTGACCCTTGCCAAAATAGAAATTCCTTGCGATTTTTACAGGGAAACCTTTGCCCAAATCTTGTATAATTCAAATGTCAGCAGGAGGTGATTCAAAGGCTCCTTGAAAACTGAATAGCGCAAACCAGTACAGAGAGACCGCCCGGTATCGGGGGCTTAAAGAATCCGATACAGCGACCGGCGACGGCTTAGAAAAAAATCGTCGGGGTTGAGATACCGAAGAAATTAAATTTAGCGCAACGAACAGGAGTAACCATTATGAAAGACGACAATTTAATAAAATGGGCGCAAGCCGGCGACGGCGATTGCATGTACAAGTTAGCAAAAATTTATCAAGACAAAGGAAATCATAAAAGATGTATCGAGTGGCTAGAAAAATCCGCGGCGACAAAAAATTTCGACGCCATGAAAGAATTTGCCGAGCACCTGCGCGAAAATAATTCTCCAGAAAAAGCAATAGCGACTTATAAGGAACTTGCCGAAACTTTCTGCGATGAAGAATCAATGGAAGCTATAGTCAATATGGTCGAATGCGGGCAAGGCGATAAAGAAATTCTTAACTTTATTCTTGAGCTTATCGGCAAAAATTTCAACGACATTTATCAACGGGAAAATTTTGCTCGCGTCTTCGCCTTCCAAACCCTTCGTCACGACGAGTGCACTTGGGAATATCTCCAGGCGGTCGAACGCCGAAGGATTGCCGCTCGTATTCGCAAACTTTTATCACAGAATTAAAAGGAGATAACTAACCATGAACAAACAAAAATTAATCAAATCGGCTGAAGCGGGCGAAGTATCCGCCATGCTCAAGCTTGCCAAATATTACGCTAAAAAATCAAACGGCGGGGCTGACGACAAAGTTGGCGACGTTATGTCGATTGAAGATTTTAAGAAAATGATTCAAGCTCAAAGCGATAACAGCGGCGAAAAATTTAATTCCCTTGCTTATAAGTATTTCCGAATGGCGGCAGAAGCGGGAAACGCTCAAGCAATGAGAGAGGTAGCAAGGCGGCTTTACGACGGAATAGGCGTTGAGAAAAATGAAGCGGAAGCGAACGAATGGTATCGGCGCGGAGCTGAAGCAGGCGAACCGTCCGCCATGCGAGTGACGGCTTATCTTTCTAAGGACGAGAAAGAGAAATTTAAATGGTATAAGCTTTCCGCCGAATTGTTGCCGCCCAGTTTAAATAAACAGGATTCAATTAAGCAGACGGCAATCAATTACGCTTGCGGACGCGGAACGGAAAAAGATATTGGCAAAGCTGAACAGTGGCTAGCTAAACTCGACGACGACGGCGCAAGCTCGGCAAGAATGGAGATAACTCAAATCACCGGCGAAAGTTCTTGGTTAGAACAAGCCGCCGAAACTTCGCCTATTGCAATGATAAAAATGGCAGAAAAATTTATTCGCAAAAATGATTTCGTCAACGCGCTAACTTTTTACAAAAAGGCCGCCGCGAAAGGCTCGTTTGAAGCGATGACGCTTGTCGGAGATATTTATTACATAGGCGAAGAGGGCGTTGAGCAAAGTTTCAAAGAGGCGTTCAAGTGGTACAGTCAAGCCGCCGCCCTTGATTACAACATGGCGAAAATAAAAATGACGCTCATGATTTATCGCGGGCGCGGCGTTGAGCAAAATTTGCCGCTTGCTTTTAAAAATTTCTCGGAAATTTCTTGGTCGCAGGAAAAATTTTTTGGTCCGTTCCGTTTCAACAGCGTCGCCCGATATTACGCCGCGAAAATGCGTGAAAATGGCGAAGGTTGCCGCAAAGACCCCATTGACGCTTTTGAACGTTACAAAGTCGCTGGCGGGCTGGAAGTAATTAAGCCATACGAATCACCGTGCAGAATACCACGGGCTATATACAAAGTCGCGGACGCATGTTTTTTGGGAATTGGTGTGCCGCAAAATTTCGCTAAGGCTCTGAATTTTTACGAGAAAACTTTTACAAAAGGAGACGGCAAGACGCCTTATCATCGCGAAGCAATCAAAAAGGCTATGTGGATGAATGAACTTGGCGAAGGCATTCCGCAAAATAAAGCTAAGGCCGCTGAATTGCGCAAAAAGTTAGAAGTTAAAAAGGAGAATTAAAAATGATACATTATTGCGACGGAAAAACAACTTATAGCGACGGAGATTCCCTTTCAGACGATTTAGGCGCAAGCGTTAGAAGAGGCGATAAAAAAGCTTTAGAGAGGCTTAAAGAATTTGCCGCGACTTTAGACCCCGAACAGCCGTATTCACAAGCACGCGCCCTTTACGAGTTGTCGGAAGTTTATTTCAATGGGCTATGCGACGTGGAACGCTCGCCGCAAAAGGCGTTAGAATTCTTGATTCAAGCCGCTGAACTAAATGACGACCTTGCCTTACTTCGATTAGCCATATTTTATCGCGACGGCGACCAGGGCTTTAAGCAGGACGGACAAAAATCTTTGGAACTTTTCCTTAAAGCCGCTGAGCAAGGTAATGAAAATGGCTTTAGATTATCGGCGGAAATGTTCCGCGCAGGTCTCGGAGGCTTCAAAGCCGACGGCTATAGGGCGATTGAATTTTATCAGAAACTCGACGCGCTTGACGATAAGTCGGCACCATTTGAAATCGCGGAAATTTACGAGCACGGTTGCGGGGCGTTGAAGGCGGACAAGCAAAAAGCCCTTGAAATTTACAATGAAATTCTTAGCCACGGGCGATATTGGAGAAAAGTTCATAGCGAGTTCGGCATTGATAGCCCGCGTTTTAAAGATTATAGAGAAGCTTTCCTTAGAGTCAGCGAATTAACCGAAAATTGAAAGGGGTATCTTATGGAAGACGCACGCGCTATTAGCGATTTGGCGCAAACTTATCTTAAAAGCTCCTACAAAAAGGCTTTGGAACTTTTCGAGAAAGCCGCCGCGCTTGATGAACCTTACGCCCTGTTTTGTCTTGGAAAATTTTACAGGGATAGCAATTACGGTCTTGAGCAAGACGGATACAAAGCCGCCGAATATTTTATCCGCGCCGCTGAAAACGCTATTCCGAACGACGCGGCAAAGTACTTGAGATTAGCCGCTGGAATTTACCGCTACGGCAAAGCCGGCGTTACTCCCGATGCTCAAAAAGTTATTTAGCTATATGAAAAGCTTGACGAGCTAGAAGCGGGCGGGGAAGTTGAAACTTTTTCGTCCAACAATAAAGCTATTTTCCTGCTTGCCGCAATTTATACTGAAGGTTGCGCAAACCTTAAGCCTGACGCCCAAAAAGCTATCGAATATTTGAACAAAGCCGCCGCCCGCGGTGATGATTGGGCATTTTACAAGCTAGCGGAGTTTTATCGCGAAGGGAAAGCCGGTATTGCCCCTGACGGCTACAAGGCTATTAAATATCTTAGCGAGCGCGGCGACTGGAAAGAAATTGCCTGGATTTATCGCGACGGCAAATACAACGTTAAGCCCGACGGCTACAAAGCTATTGAGTATTTGACCAAGGAAGCCGAGCGCGACAAGGGCAAGACGCTTGATGAAATTGCAGATTGTTATTTAAAAAAGGGTAGCGGTAACGACCATAGCGACGCCGCAGAAGATTATTTACATGATGCAGAAGAAATTTTCAATGTTAAAGTGTTGCAGGAAATAGGAGAAATTTATCTTGAAGGCAAAGGCGGCGTTCAACCCAATGGATATGAATCCCTTGAATATTTTTCGCAAGCCCTTGAAGGTTTCAACCGAATTATTGACTTTGCAAAAAAATTTGCCTGTCAAAAGCGGCAGGACGTTTTCAAGCGGATTTTTCGCGTGCACGAAAAATTTCTAAAAAATATGTCAAGGCGTATTGCTGAAATTTACCTTGACGGCGCGGCGGGCGTAAAAATTGACGCTTACAAGGCGATTGATTATTTCGAGATAGGTTCAGACTTTGAAAAAATCGCGAATATTTATCGCTTTGGCAAATACGGTATCGCGCCCGACCCGCGAAAAGCTATCGAATATTATTTGAAGTGCGAAGCCGCAAGCAATGACAATCAATTTCTACGCACTAGACTTTTTGAAAATATCGCTGGAATATATTCGTCACTCAACGACGGGACAAATGCCCTTAAGTATTTCCTGAAGGCTGACAAGGACGGCAACGAGTGGGCTTATATTAACGTCATGCAAATTTATCGCTATGGCAAAGGCAATTTGAAACCCGACGGCGTCAAGCTTATCAAATATCTGACAAAAAAAATGGCTCAAGATGATTCTAACGACTTCATTCCGTACAATATAGCGGAAGTTTACGAGGAAGGTTGCGGCACTCTTGAACCAAATATGCAAAAAGCTTTGGAGTTTTATAGAAAATCTGTCGCGCTCGGAAACAAGGACGCCGCGAAGAAACTTGCCCAGTTGGAAAATTGACCAATCGAAATATCCTTTGATATAATGTTCAAAAATCATGCCGACAAATTAATAATCAAAGATTTTAGGAGGCTACTGACAGTTAAGGAAATCTTATAACATCTTGTAAAAGTTAATAAAATTTATAAGGAGGTGAACTCCGTTACTGAAA
>Ga0310697_10004382_pt1 | contig 13968 bp, 10 predicted proteins | sample 172DNAGHGlowgp2_FD_203883 | JGI IMG/M metagenome (GOLD analysis project Ga0310697, IMG submission 203883) | Sheep rumen microbial communities from Palmerston North, Manawatu-Wanganui, New Zealand - 1728 DNA GHGlow gp2 (v2) (version 2) | ecosystem: Host-associated > Mammals > Digestive system >...
TTGAGAGTTGAAAGTTGAGAGTTGAAAGTTGAAGGTTGAGAGTTGAAAGTTGAGAGTTGAAAGTTGAGAGTTGAGAGTTGAAAGTTGAAAGTTGAGAGTTGAAAGTTGAAGGTTGAGAGAGGAGTGCGATGTTTTATGGTATATCATTAAATAATATATAAGTTATGAGGGTGAGAAAAGTATCAAATGAAAAGCGGTGGCATATAGTGATTGGTATGTCGTTTTTGCTTGTATTCATTATGATGTCCTGTTCAAGTAAGAGGGATGTTGCAGATGATGAATTTTATGAATATGATGTTGTTTGTGACTCTTCAGAAGATAATTCTTTTGATGCAGAACCTGACGGAGTGGAGGATTATTCACTTCCTGATACCGCAAAGCCCAAGAAGGATGTACGAGAAAATGTGACTACACGTCGCCGTGAGGAGCCGAGAGAGTCTGATATTGAACAGCAAAGACGTTTGGAGCGGATAAGACGATATGAAATTGAAGACCAGGGCTTGGGCATATATGATGATGAGACGGATGAACATATTGATTATGAGGGCGAAGAAGACGAAAACAACATATATGACCCTTATAAATATTCCGTGGATGAATCGGATTTCGATATAGACGATTGAAGTTGATAAATCAATTAAGATAAAAAAGGAAGATGACATTAGAATGCCGTCTTCCTTTTTATTTGTGTCAATGCTATACGCTTTATTTTGTTATTATAGGTGTTGAGTGTCTCTGATTGTGCTGTTGCTTCTAGGTGCGTTTCTTTGCGTGTCGTTGCCGAAGCTGTTGATTCTGTATTCGCGGAATTTGTCTTGCCAATTAGATTTGGATATTTCGTTTGTGTGGATGTCAGACGATGAGTTTCCGTTTGCGTCTTGTGTGAACCATGTGTTGTTAGGGTAAATCACGAATGTGTCAGGTGAATACCCTGCATTTTCGTTGTCCACCACGGGGTTTGACCCGATGAGATAGATGATTTGATTTCCCAGTCTGTCGATGTCAACTTCCGCTTTGATGTCTTGTGTAACCCACACTTCGCTACCTGCCGTTTCGCTATAATAATGATTCTTAATGAATCCTCCCTCATTGTTCATGAGTACGACCAGTCCACGGTATGTAACATTTTCCATGTCGTTCCATGTCACTTCGAATACCAGTTCCTGTCCATATGCAAATGTTGAATAAAGCAATACAACAAAAGCGGTAATTGATCTCTTGAAAAATTTTTGTAGTTTCATAATTTTAATATTTATGTGTTTTTGCAAAGATATATAAATCTTCCGAATAAACATTGGATTAGAGAAAAAAAGTGAAATTACAGCAACAAATCGTTGATGATTTTGGCTACTCCGTCTTCTGTGTTTGACGGTGCTATGATGTCGGCTACGGCTTTAACAGAATCTTCAGCGTTTCCCATAGCGACGGCTGTACCAGCAATTCTCAGCATGCAAATGTCGTTTAGCGCATCTCCAAAAGCAATGACATCTTTCAAGTTGCAGTTTATATGTTTAGCAAGAGTCTTCAGTCCAGTTCCCTTGTCAATGTCTTTAGGCACGAATTCAAGGAAATGAGGTTCAGACCTAATGACATTGACTTCTGGGAATTTGAGAGTCATATCTTCAGCAAGGCGTGGCATCTCTTCCGGTTCTCCAATAAACATGCATTTATGGAGTTTTCTGTTTTTCAGTTCCTTTCTCCAGTCGTCGGGCTGAATCACCTCCATGGAGTTGCGTCTGGCCGACAGTTGGATTCTTGGATGCTCTTTGTTGCTGGTTATTATAATGTCATCGTGTATCAGCATTGTGAGGTTGTTTTCTTCAGCATATTGCCATATTTGCTGTACAATTCCCTCAGGCAGTATTTGGTCATAGATATGATTTTTAGAAGTCCATTCAACGATTTCGCTTCCATTGAAGCAAATGACATATCCATCGAACCGGTCAAGCAGAAGTGCATCGGCAATATCTCTGCATCCCATGATTGGACGTCCAGAAGCAATAGCCACTTTGTGGCCTTTCTCCTGGGCTGCAATCAGTGTTTTTCTGTTAAGTTCAGACATAGACTTCTCTGCGTTGAGCAGAGTACCGTCCAAATCGAGAGTAATCAGTTTGCTTTTTTTACATGTATTCATAAAAAAATAAATCGATTTGCTTATGTGTTTATTCAATAAACGTATAAAAAGAAGTGAAATTATATAAAGTGTTACATTGTTTCATTTGATTGTTACAGATATGAAAGACATATAAGTGTTAAGTAAGTAAATTTGCATCAGTCAAACTCTTTAAACAAATAATACAATGAAAAAAATACTATTGATTTCCGTGTTGTTTATCTTTTTTATAGGGTCAAACCAGATAACTATTGCACAGACATTGACAGTGACAGATACCATATTCGACCGTTCGGCCTATGAAAACACCTTTGCCTTTGGTGCAGATGTCAGTTTTATTCCCATGATGGAAAGTTGGGGTACGAAATGGCTTGATAAGAATGGTCGTCAGAAGGATATATTTCAGATTTTGAAAGATCAGGGCATAAATAATATCCGTCTTCGTGTTTGGACCGTTAACAGTGGAGCCAGTAGCAAGCAGGAAGTGGTGAGTATGTGTAAACGTGCGCATGCTATGGGAATGGGCGTGATGATAGACTTCCATTACAGTGACACATGGGCCGACCCCGGCAATCAAACCATTCCATCAGCCTGGACCGACCACAGTGTAGACGCCTTGGCAAAAAAGATATATGATCACACATATGATGTGCTTTCAGCCATTAAGGCAGCAGGTGTAGTTCCTAAGTGGGTTCAGGTAGGAAATGAGACAAAGCGCGGAATGCTCTATCCGGTAGGTCAAACCAATAAAGGCGGTTCGGTAGCCTTTGCCCAATTCGTACTTAGCGGCTATAATGCAGTTAAAGCTGTTGACCCTTCAATGAAAGTTATTGTACATTTGCCAGACGGTCATGACAACTCCCTTTATCGCAGTATATTTGACGGATTAAAGAAGAATGGTGCAAAATGGGATATCATCGGTTTGTCTGCTTATCCTCGTTGGTCACATTTAGATGGTCCGACGATGATAACACGTGTTATGGCCAATATCAATGACTTGAAGAGCCGTTACGGCACCCCATGTATGGTAGTAGAGACAGGACATTATCCAAGTGAGGCCATTGTGGGGAATCAGTACTTGGTAGGTGTGATGGACAAGATGATTAAGAACGGTGACTTAGGTTGTTTCTATTGGGAGCCGGAGTCGATGGGCGGCTATGATATGGGTGCTTGGGACGAATCCACACAAAAGCCCACGGTTATGATGGATGCTTTTCTCGGTGTGAAACACACAGCTGTGAGTTGGATTATAAAAGCCAGTATCTCAAGTCCGAAGTCAGATGCGTCACTTGTCGGCAGTGACAGTATAGTGGTTGAAGCTACAGTCCGTCATATTAGGAATCGTGCAGCCAATGTGACGTTTTATGTTGACAATGTGAAGAAGGGAGTAGTTTCAAAATCCCCTTATCAGTTGAAAGTGGGTGGCTTGAAAATGGGAGCTCATACTGTTTGGTGTCAGGCCAAGGATGCAGCCGGCAACACAGTAACAACCGATACCGTAACCTTCTTCTATGGTGAGTCAGCAGGTATGGATTCTCCGGTATTAAATAATCCTACAGTCAAAGGCGGCACAGCAGAATGGTATGTGAATTTTCCTTCCACTGGCAAATATCTTTTAGAATTCGGCTATACTTCCGACGCATTTAAAAACGCCAATTTATTTGTTAATGGCGATTCCATCGGCAGCGTATTATTCTTTAAAAAAGACAACAGTTATCAGGAAAAAGAGATAGAAGTGAAAGAATCAGGACTTACTTTGCTAAAACTGAGTGCACGAAATAATGCCGGTCTTCCAGAGTTTAATTTCTTACGCATTTATCCGTTGGAAAACCAACCCCTTCCTGAGATAGGGAGTGTTACAGGAATAGAGACCACAGACTGTGTGTCAGGAGATGACCCCGTGGATGTGTATAGTCTTTCAGGAATATTGCTTCGTCGCACCACAGCTCGTGCAGCCGGTATGCCTGAACGTTGGGACGGTCGTCCTCAGTTGAATTGTGTAGGCGGAACTCCATACATCGTTCGGAAACATCGGCTGAAATAACTGACAGACGAAAACCCTGTGGCATAACTGACCTCGGTAACCGTCATTTGACCTTCGTGTAGCATTTCAGCCGCTTTTCTCAGTCTTATGGTACGAATGAATTCGGTTGGTTTTTGTCCTGTGAGCGTCTGGATTTTTCGGTATAAAGTCATTCTGCTCATACACAGATCTTTGCTGAGTTCCTCAACATTATACTTGTCATTGCTCAGGTTGTTTTCAACTTGTGCAATAGCTTTTTCCAGAAGCGGATTGATTAATTGCGGCTTATCTTCTTTCTTTTCTTTTGTTTCATTTGTGTTTTCCTTAGTGTCCTCTTTCATCATTTGTAGGAACTTGTCTCTCTGTTTCCTTAAAACATAGTTATATATAATAAGCGTCACGATGCTAATACCTATAAAAGCATATATGCACCACATCCACCATGATGTTAGCCAGCTAGGAACTTTTTCCACGATGGCATTTCGTTGTGGTTGGCTCCATTTTTCGTAAGGTTTAGATTCCTGCATCTCTATGCAGTATGTTCCGTCTTCTTCAATGCTTTGTTGTCTCAGCGTATGCCGGTTAATGTCATAAATACGTGCATATCGGTCATAGACCAAGATTAGCCTGTCGAGGCTGTCTGTGCTCATAGCGTTGACCGCATCTCCGAATTCATTGGATGCATAGTCGTCGTTTGTCAGCACTCCGTCCTTATAACGGTAGATCTGTCCGAAGATGGTGCCGAGCCAAAGTGATCCGTCTTTAGAGAAAGCCATAGCCGCCACATCCTTCGTGTCGGGCAATATCACAGCTTCCTCCTTTGCAGAAGTTTCTTTTTTTCGAATGTCCTTTCCCGTGCTGAACCATAGCGTGCCATCTTTAGAAACCGCCAATGCCGTAGGCCGTTCAGACAGTTGTCGTGCCAAACGCAGTGAGTCTGCAAAGGGGTTGGTTAATGTTTCGGGTGTTTTCCATCTAGAATCATTTCCAATTGCAAACGAACCACCTTGTCTGCCAGCCACCAACAGTCGTCCGTGCTTGTCAATAGACAGTCGTTCGGGTGTTATTTTATTGACAATCAAAATTTCAGAAATTGTAACAGGTTCCAGTTCTTTTCCTGTCTTGAACGCTTTGAGTCCGTTGAGAGTGCAAACCCAGAGCGTGTCGCCTGATTCAGTTAGGATCAAATCGGTGCAAACCTCTTGATTTATCTGCTTCTGCATTTCTATACTACCATCTTCCGGATTATATTTTACCACACCTTGCCCCATGGTTCCCACCCAAAGGAATCCATCCTTATCGTCCACCAAAGCGTTTGGGAACACGTCGAGGGCCCATTTTGCCTCCACAAACTTATCCTTTTCCAACCGCAGAAGACCACCTCCCCATAATGTTGCCCAAACATTCCCTTTTCTGTCCTCGAATATTCTAGCCACATATTTTCCTTTTGAAGAGTAAGTGGTTTTTAAATTCATAGAAGAGTCAAACCGATAAATCTTCATGTTAGCAGTAAGCATCACATCTCCGTTGCGCATTACGAGAATGTCGTCCACCCTTTTATCATCGACCTTCTTAAGCCTTTTAATGGTGAAATCGTTTTTGTCGAGCATATATGCTCCGTGAAAAGTTCCTATGATTATGTAATTCCCCATTTCCGCCAGGCAGTCGATATTGTTGCTTCCCAGCAAGTCGGGGTGTTCAGCATCGCTTTTGAACACATCCACTTGTCGCCCGTCATCTCTGCAAACTCCACCACCTTCAGTGGCATACCACAAGAAACCTTCTTTGTCTTCCATCATAAACATCACTTTGTTGGAAGACAGCAAATCCTGATTGGGCAATTTGAGGTATGTCTGTTCTTGTGCGTTCAAATACAACGGTAACATCAGACATGTCCAAAATGCCATAAAGTAGTTTCTCATAATCGTTTCTCTCAAATTTTGTTACAAAGATACATATTTTCAACGAGAAGTGACAATAGTGTAACAATCAAATAAATTTTTTTTGTAATTTTGTTTCCAGAACAAGTATTTCATCAAACACTTTTTAGATTATGAAAAAAACATTATTGACAGTGGTGGTAATGTTTACCATTGTTTCCACCATATTCGCCCAGGGTCCTGGTCGTCGTCGTTTTCAGCGTGAAGCATTTGAGACAGAAACCCCAATGGTTCATGACCCGGTGATGGCCAAGGATGGCGACACCTATTTTATATATTCCACCGGTATGGGAATTCAGCAGATGACCTCCAAAGACCGCAAGACCTGGACCGTGTTGCCCCAGCCGGTGATGACGGTGATACCCGGATGGACGACAGATTCCGTCCCCGGTTTCGGCAGTCATGTGTGGGCCCCCGATGTGATACAGTGGCATGGCCGTTGGTGGATGGCTTACAGTTGTTCCTCATTCGGGAGGAACGGTTCCGCCATCGGCTTGCTCAGCAGCCGCTCGCTTCATTCCAATATGTGGAAAGATGAAGGTTGCATCGTAACCTCTCATGACTGGAAGATTGATGAAAGCGGAAAAAGGACCGGTGACAACTGGAACGCCATAGACCCGAATTTCGTGATAGACGAAAGCGACACTCCTTGGCTTGTTTGGGGTTCATTCTGGGATGGAATTCAGTTGGCCAAGTTAGATTCGACGATGCATCTGGCCTCCAAGCCGGTGACTGTAGCCCGCAGACACCGTCCTGGCGACCCCAATGCCGCTGACAATCCCACATCACGCTTTGCCGGCAGGAATGCCATAGAGGCACCGTTTATCTTCCGTCATGGTGGCTATTATTATCTTTTTGTTTCTTGGGATTACTGCTGTCGTGGTGCATTGAGCAATTACCGTGTGGCAGTAGGTCGCAGCAAGAGTGTCAGTGGTCCATATGTTGACCGTGAAGGCACTGACATGCTCTTAGGCGGCGGAACATTGATATTAGAGGGGGACAAGAAAGAGTGGGAGGCCGCCGGTCACTGCGCCGTATATAATTTTGACGGTGAAGACATCTTCATATGCCATGGTTACAGTGCCACAGCGAATGGTGCCGCCATGCTTATCCAGCGAGAAGTCAGTTGGACCTCGGACGGATGGCCGGAGTTGAATAAATAACCTAAAAGTTGACCTTATACATATTATGAAGAAAATAATTATAATGACATTTTTTGTCTGCCTTGTGTCCACATCACGGGGTCAGATAGGCAACGACTTTGTGAAAGGAGCCGACGTGGGCTTTCTCCCGGGTCAGGAGCGACGAGGCCAGAAGTTCTATGATGTAGAGGGTAACGAACGCGATTGCCTGGAACTTTTGAAGAACGACTACCAGATGTCCGCGATTCGCATGCGTGTGTGGGTGAACCCCCGTTGGGGTATGAACGACAAAAACGAGTTGTTGGCCATGGCGAAGCGAGTCAAGACCTTAGGCATGGATCTGATGGTAGATTTCCATTATAGCGACTCATGGGCCGACCCCGGCAAGCAGCCCATCCCCAAGGCCTGGCAGGACCATTCATATGAGGAGATGAAGGAAGATGTGCGTGCGCATACCATAGACGTGCTCTCTCTGCTTAAGGAGAATGAAATCTCTCCACGCTGGGTGCAGGTGGGCAATGAAACGACCAACGGCATGTTGTGGCCAATGGGAAAACTGAAGGAAGAGCCAGAGCATTATGCCGGCTTTATCCGTGCCGGGTATGATGCCGTGAAGGAAGTATTTCCCGAGTCGGTGGTAATCGTCCATTTAGACCGCGGTCACCGGCAGGATATCTACGATTATAATTTAGACACGATATTGAAGTATGGCGGCAAGTTCGACATGATAGGCATGTCGCTCTATCCCTATTGGGCTATGGAGGGCCATCCCGAACTGAATGCCGACGACATCATCAGCGACTGCATCAAGAACATCCGTTATGTGAGTGAGAAATATGGGTGTGACGTTATGATAGTGGAGACCGGTTTTGAGGTGAACGAGGAGCATTCGGAGATTATGGAAGAGGGCCGCCGTCAGTTGACCCGTGTTGTCCATGAGAGCCGTACAGAGACGGGCGGTCATTGCCGTGGTGTGTTTTATTGGGAGCCCCAGTGCCGTCCGGGCGGTTATAAGTTGGGCGCCTTCGACAGTAACGGAAAGCCGACGGTCATCATGGACGGTTTTGTGGAATGATATATGTTTGTTGATACATGTCGTTTCGCCCAGAATAGAAACCTTTAATAAAGAATTGTGGTAGAAAGAATTATATAATATATAGTGCTATGAAAAGAACGATGATTTTGTTAGCAGCCGTTTTGTTTCAGGCTGCAAGTGTCTGTACACATGCTCAACCCATAACAGCAGGTGAGCACACCCGTGTGGAAACCATTTACGGGACGATAGAAGGCTATCAGGATGGTAATATCTTTACGTTTAAAGGCATCCGTTATGCCAAGGCAGAGCGTTTTATGCCTCCACAGGCGCCGGACAAGTTCACGGGTATACGTCAGTGCAAGGTATATGGCCCTCAGGCCCCTCAGGGCGAGTCGTTGAGATGGAACGACCGTAACAGTCAGACCGATTATGGCTTTGGCAACCAGTTTGTAACCGAGCCTATGGATGAGAACGGTTGTCTGGTGTTGAACGTGTGGACGCCGAGCATCAACGACAATAAGCGTCGTCCGGTGTTCGTGTGGATTCATGGTGGCGGCTATTCAGGCGGATCCGGTCATGACCTTCCATGTTATGAAGGCCGTGCATTGGCCGAAGCCGGTGACATAGTAGTGGTGAACTTGAACCATCGTCTGAATGTGTTGGGTTATGTCGACCTGACCGGTTTGGGTGGCAAATATTCCCAAAGCGTAAACTTAGGTCAGCAGGACATAGTGAAGGCGTTGGAGTGGGTGCGTGACAATATCAGCCGTTTCGGTGGCAATCCCGCCGAGGTGACCATTGGCGGTCAGTCGGGCGGTGGCGGCAAGGTGTCCACGTTGCTTGCCATGCCTTCAGCCAAGGGTTTATTTAAGCGTGCAATCGTTCAGAGCGGATCTACATTGCGTCAGTCGCTTCCGGAGCAGACTCAGGCATTTGGAATAGCCTTAGCGCAGGAGTTGGGTCAGCCGGCGACCGGTGATGCCGACTTCTCAAAGTTTACCTATGAAGAACTGAACCAGGCGGTAGGCCGTTTGGGTCAGCGAGGCATCCGTGGCGGTTTCTCTCCGGTAGTGGACGGCACGATATTGCCGCAGCATCCATTTGACCCGGCCTCTCCGGAGTCGAAAGATGTGCCGATGCTTATAGGAACCGACTTCAACGAGTTCACTTTCGACATAAGCCGTGACATGACCTGGGAAGAGGCAGAAGCCGCCGTCCGTCAGCGTCAGGGTGACCGTGCCGACAGATATATCGCCGCGTTCAAGAAAGCCTATCCGGATGCTGAACCGAAGGAGATGACATACGTGGATACCGGTTTCCGTGCCGGCGCCATAAGGCAGGCTGCCGCCAAGGCTTCTCAGGGCGGTGCTCCAGCCTATCTGTATCTTTTTACCTGGAAACCAGAGAGTAACAAGCTCGGTGCGTCTCATGGTATGGAACTGCCGTTTATGCTTCATAACGTCAGTCTTCAGCGTGAGATGACAGGCGCATCGGAACAAGCCTATAAGTTTGAGGAACTAATCAGCAACATCTGGATTTCGTTTATCAAGACCGGCAATCCGAATGTGAGCGGCCTTCCTCATTGGGAGCCATACAACGCCGAAACGGGAATCACGATGATTCTCGACAACCGTTGTGAGGCCCGCAGCCATCATGACAAGGAATTGATGGAGATGAGCCGTAGCATCTGGTAGGAGATTTTCTAAGTGATATATAAAAAACGACTTGTAAACCATTAAAGATATAGATTGATGAGAATAATACTGACAGCATTGCTGACGCTGTTTGCCATGAGCATGACGGCGCAGACAGGTGAGAGACAGATAACGGTGACGGAGAACATATTCTACCGCACCGATGTGGGTCCGAGCACAGTTCTCGACTTGGCCAAACCGATGTTTGGTCCGAAGAAGGACCGTCCTGCCATACTGATTATCCATGGTGGCGGCTGGAGTGCCGGTTCCAAGAACGACATGGTTTATCGCACGCTGATGATAGACTATGCCATGAAAGGTTATGTTGTGGCCAACATGAATTACCGTCTGGTTCAGGAGGCACCGCTGCCGGCTTGTATAGAGGACGTGCGTTGTGCTATCCGTTGGATGAAGGCACATGCCCGTGATTTAGGTATAGACCCCAATCGTATTGGCACCTTTGGCCATTCCGCCGGTGGTCATTTGTCGCTTATGGCCGGTGTAGCTGCCGACAAGCCGTTCCCGGGTGATGCCACCGACCCATGGAAGTCATATTCATGTGATGTGGCATGTTCTGTAGGCGGTGCACCACCGACAGAGATCGGCAATGCAAACAATCCGTGGTCGGAGCATGCCGAGTGGTGGCCGATCGGGTATATAGGTCAGTGTGCCACTCCGTTCCTCGTGTTGCAGGGAGGTGAAGACCCGGTGGTGAAGCCCAATCTGACCGAGGACTGGGTGGTTAAGATGCAGCTTGCCGGTGCTTCCGTGGATTATGTGAAGGTGCATGGCAACCATGGTGTGGCGTTTGACCAGCGTTTGGAATTCACCCGTCCTGCGATGGACGCGTTTTTTGCCCGTCATCTGAAGCATCAAGACCCTGATGTCGCTTTCGAGCAGATGAAAGTCCCTGACTTCGGTGGCAGCGGTCCACACAAGGCAATTGCAGTTCGAGAACGCAGTCTGTCAGATTTTGTGGTTTATCATCCTGTGAATATGGATGCTGCGATGACTGTAGGCCGTCCGGGTATGTTTGGAGGCGGTGATGCGAGGAAGGTTAAGTTGCCGGTTCTCATCTTCTGTAACGGTGGCTGTATGGACACCAGCATCGGTTATGAGAACATGCTGACCGATATCGCTTCTTACGGCTATGTTGTTGTAGCCATAGGTGAGCTTCAGATGTTTCCACAGCATGAGAAAGAGCGTCACACCCCATCGTCGATGGTAGCCAAGGCCCTCGACTGGATTTGCAAGCAGGCAGACGACCCGGCTTCATCGTATTATAATAAGGTGGACATTGAGAAGATAGCCGCTGCCGGACATTCTTGTGGCGGTGCTCAGGTGTTGGCCAATGCCTCTGACCCTCGTTTGAAGACTTATCTCATCCTAAATGCCGGCATGGGAGCGATGACCATGGCTGATGCCAGCAAGGAGTCGCTCAAGAACCTGCATGGCCCGATACTCTATCTTGTTGGCGGCACTACGGACGTGGCATGGAAGAACGCCCAGATGGATTATGATGCTATCGGAGATGTGCCTGTGGTTCTTGCCGACAACACGAAGAGCGGCCATGGCGGCACCTACGGACAGCCTAACGGTGGTGCCAACGCCCGAATGGTTCGGTCATGGCTCGACTGGCAGTTGAAGGGGAATGAGAACTTGAAGAAAATATTCGTAGACGGCGACCTCACCGGTTACGATGACTGGACCATCAAACATAAAAACTTTATGTAGAAAGAAGTATAATGTTGTTTTTATAAAAGTTAGTAAGATTGTGAGAACGGTCGCCCGCATGCCAAAAATAGGTGTTGGGCGACCGTTTTCGTATGTTGGTTTATTAATGAACGAGTTGACGAGTTGGTTGTAGGTATCTGAAGCCATGTCACTCCTGAATTATATGTCATTGCTGTTCCCTTTTTCGAGTCTTCAATTAGATGTTATTACAGTTCAACCGCAAAATATTTACAGAATTAATCGAATATACAAAAAATTTTCACTAAATTTGCAGTATTTATAGGAGTAATGGTTTAATAGTTAAACTTTTCATCGTCAGCCTAAAGTTACTAAGAAATATCACTCCTACAACCATTTTAACACTTTTCTTATACCGGACTCACGTTAGTTTAACATTTATTTATACACAAAGTTGCCAAAAATCACGCTATTTCTCAAATAATCAACGATTAATACATCTAAAACTTTATCAAACTCACGTTAAAATAACACCTTATGAACTTTTTTAAAAATAAATTAATTAAAAGATTCCGTTTTCTGAATCTTCTGACTTTGTTTGGATTGTTTGTTTGTCAAACGGTATATTCACAAACATCTGGTGATAACATACAATATTCCTCCATGTATCTTCAGCCATTCAACAGGCATGCTGTGAAGGTGACGTTTTCCACATCCGACCCCGGTATCCCCACACCGATTCGCTGGGGAATGGACACGGCGTGGGACGATGAGGGAAACGTGCTGCGAGGCGTTAACTTTATAGGAATGGACCGTCTGACATATGGCAGGATTTCGTTTCAGGTGATGGATCCCGTGAAAGAAGACGGCAGTTTGTCCGACCGTCAGATAAACTATCTCAGATCCCGTCTGCGCCATATCTCCCTTTCAAATCCTGAAGGAGTCCTCCTGAATTCAGACCCTGTGGACATCAATGTGGGAGTATACACACATCATCCGGAAGAATGGTATAAGGTGATCAAGGCGACTCTGAAGTATGTTCAGGATTATGGTCTTAAAGTGGTGTCTATAGCCCCTTTCAACGAACCTGATGTGACAGCCAGCAATCAAGGCACAAAAGCGGACTTTAGAGCAGTCGCCCAACTGATAAAGGAAGACCCTTTTTTTGACGGTATTCGAATATGTGCCGGTAATACCTGTAACAATGACGGTGCGATGGAGTGGTATGACTACATGAAGCCCTATGTGGACGAAGGTAACACCCACCAACTTGCCGGAGACTTCAACCACTATTCCGACTTCTATAAACATGTGAAGTCAGATGGCAATGTAGCGACCAATGATGAGCTTCATAATGTGATGGAAGGCATTGTCGGTGCCAACTATGGTATGGAAAATGGCATTTGGTGGGGAACAGTCGGTCCGAGCCGAGGCGATTTCTGTGTTGCCACGAGTGCCGGCGGTTCACGTTTGGGTTATGGTGAGAATCGTTCTGCATGGTCAGGCAGTGCCGTCTATAGAATGCCAGACGGAAGTATAAAGACATTTGCGGGCATGAGTGAGCGTCAGGCCTCTTCGTGCAGTTATGAATATGTGTGCCGTGACAAGCCTGTCTATTTTGACGGTTACGGCCCTGTGTACTCTTATTCCATATCATTGCCTGGCGGTTATAGGTATGGTGACCAATATCAGAAGAGTGCCGAGAGGAGTGTCCGTGTCACATGTGGAGAAGATGTTCCCCTCTGTCCGCTTACTAATTCCAATTATATCATAGTCAACAAAAAGAGTCAGAAGTTGCTGACCATCCAGGGCGGTTCGACGGTAAACTCCGCTTCAGTGGTCTTGTATGACAACCGTGGCTATACATATCAGCAATGGTCATTGGAGCAGTTGAAGGATAATGCAGGCGACCTCACCGGATTCTATGTCCATAGCGTGCGTAATGATGGCATGAACATGGAGACAGGCGGTTTCCAGGTGAGGGTTGGCGGAACGGTAAGTGTATATCCTGTCACCAATTTAGAGAACCAGCGTTGGACGTTTGAGTATGCCGGTGACGGTTATTATAAGATACGCAACTATCAGTCAGGCCTTTATCTTGAGGCAAATGGTGCAAGGACATCGAATAACACATCGGTAACTCTCTGTTCGGAGGCCACAGGCGACCATCAGTTGTGGAAATTCCTTCCTGTGGACGCAGCCTGTGAGACTGTCGCTCCCCAGGTTCCATCTAATGTCACCGCCACTCCATACGTCAATTCCGTTCTCCTTTCTTGGGATGCCAATGTGCAAGACAAAGATTTCAATGGCTATATAGTGCTTCGTGGT
>Ga0310697_10004383_pt1 | contig 13966 bp, 14 predicted proteins | sample 172DNAGHGlowgp2_FD_203883 | JGI IMG/M metagenome (GOLD analysis project Ga0310697, IMG submission 203883) | Sheep rumen microbial communities from Palmerston North, Manawatu-Wanganui, New Zealand - 1728 DNA GHGlow gp2 (v2) (version 2) | ecosystem: Host-associated > Mammals > Digestive system >...
AGTGGCTAATGCAGTTCCCGCAGCATTAGCTGCAGCAGACGATATAACTATGTCAAACGATGAAGATGGCGTGGCTCATTGGCTTAAAGTAAACTGTATCGGATAGAACGGAAAATATACAGTAAAAAGATGCATTTGCATTGATGCAAATTAAAATGTGGGTATAGGTGACGATATGATAGAAGAATCCTATTTGATCAAATTGATTCGTGAGTGTAATGAACTCAGAAAAAACACAGGTTTTGTTAAACTGAATACCGATACATTAAAAATCTCGTATATGTCCAAAAAGAATCAAGAGTTCATTGGTTATCTGCAAGGCTATTATGAAATGTTCAGAAGGAAGAAGTATAAGATAAACGAAAGCGATTCATTAAGAACAACTTGCAAGAAGTATTTAAAGATATTCAGGGAGAAGGACGGAACAGTTCGGCAGATTGAGAATTATGTTAATGGCCGTATAGACGTTATTCACCAAGCCTTCACTGCTCAGAACAAGTTTTACCTTTTCCCGTATACCGATATGGGAGGTTCATATCCGACATATACGTATGTGACGGTGTATTCAGACAGTGGTATCAGTGAAGAGTACATGGTTAACAGAAATCAGATTGTTTATATGAAATACGAACCTGTTGGGAACGATAACGAGATCGCTTATTCTTCTGTGAATTATGTTGAAGGTGGAAAGTATCCTGTCCTGGAAAAAAGAAATGGTATCATACGCCTCGATACTCTTCAGTACGATGAAACAGAATATAGCAGTTGGTTAGATAATAAATTCCAGAATATATCGAACTACCAATAATAAGAAAAATCAGATTTGATGAAATAGGAATAAGTGGCTGAAGAGTGGCTTAAAAAGGAACGTGAAGCCCGGAAACCCCGCCCTTTCAATGTTATTAGATGTTCTTTGGACGCTCCTAAGCGGTAGGCCAGCGGTTCGAATCCGCTCACGATCACCAAAGTCATAGAAAACCACCTGTGCTACTTCAAACAGGTCCTCGGCGCTAAAGCGCCTGCGGAACTCGTATCACAGGTGGTTTTTCTATTTTTCTAAAAGCAGACCGCAGCTGATTGAGGAAAATACCCTTATCGAAGCGGTGATTCCCTTAAAATACGGATGGTTATAAGGAAATTGATGCTGACGGCAAAGCGTTGTTTAGGATGGTATAATTATCTTGTCTGAGCAGGAGATTCTTTGGAATAGATATTGATCAGACTTTTCGAGAAAACAGGGGGATTAAATTATGAAACGTGAACTGGGGATTGCAAGATGTGGACTGGCTTGTTGTCTTTGTTCTGAAAATGTCACATGCAAGGGATGTAAAAGGGACGGATTCAAGGAACTGTCCTGGTGCAAAGATGCTGAATGGTGTGAAGTAAGAAGATGCGGTATAGATAAGGATATAGCCGGGTGTTATGAATGTGAGCCGGCAAACTGCCGCAAAGGCCTTTATGCAGATAAGATCAAGGCCCGTGCTTTCGCTGAGTTTGCAAAAAGGTATGGTATAGATACTCTTCTTGATTGCCTTGAGAAGAACGAGAAGGCCGGTATCGTCTATCATCGTGAAGGGATCATGGGTGATTATGATGAATTTGATGATCTTGAAGAACTGATCGAATTCATCAAGACCGGTACAAGAATATAATTGACGAATAGAACGCTTTTGGTAATAGTGCGTTAAGCGATTGGGGATGAATATGAAGTATTACAGAGTACACATGAAAGACTGCGCTTACATCACGAAGCAGCCCAGGGGTATCTTTACGGCTGTAGGAAGGCTCGTATCAAGCAAGACGTTGACTGAAGAAGAGGAGAAGGAATACTGGCGCAACAGAGAGTATTTCGAAAGGGTTCTGCCTGTTCCTCCGTTATATGAGAATAATAACCCTGACGGCGCTATCACATGGTTCAAGAACAATGATGAAGCAAAGGATATCTGGGATCAGATGACGTTCTACCGTGAGATGTGTAATAAGTATGGGATAAAGCTCTATGTTTCCGAATGTGATGAGATCCCGGGCGAGCTTGTCTATGAGGATGCCTTCCAGATAGCCGTTAAGAATCAGCCTGAAGATGCTGAGATAATCACAAAGGAACTTTGATCTGCGTATCTGACAGCCATCCTATAAGGGAAATACGGATTTAGATGTTATAGCTTTAATTCGTATTGTGTCAGCCATGCATAGTGCATGCAGAGATTTGCCATTTCAGCTTCGCTTTCTTTCATGCCGTTGTTAAACCAGTCGTGGGCGATAGAATGGACTGCAGCCATAGATCCGATGATGCAGTAGTGAAGCTCAGGGGTAACAGTTTCCATCTGGCTTTCGATATATGAAGGTATTTTCTCGAATATGGTTATGAAAAGATCGGATTTTTGAAGCAACGAGACTGCGGCAGTGTTTTCTTTGACTGTTGTGAAGAAATCGACAAACCATTTTCTGGGGTTGTTGATATAACCCGGATCTTTCATCTTCTCGATCAGCTTCGTACCTATGGTTCGTTCTATTTCCAGAACAATATCTTCTTTTGTTTTATAGTTGCGATAGAAAGACTGCCTTGATACTCCGGCTTTTCTGACAAGTTCAGATATGGAGATTTTCTTGAACTCGTTTGTCTTCAGAAGTTCAAGCAAAGCCGTGCAGATCGATTCCCGTGTGATTCTGTTTGCTTCATTGTTCGATAAGTTACGCAGATTGTTTGCAGTAGGCTGAGACATTATTCATACCCTCCCTTAATAACTTAGCTGGTGTTACAGATCGTGAGGAGACTGTAACAGTTGCCGGCAGGCGAATTGACTTAAAAAATCGGTGATGTTACAGTCAGATTATCATCTCGATGTTACAAGTGTGACACCGCCGTGTCAATGATCTGTTTACTTGGGTCCGGATGTAATCCTAACGAATCGAGTCTTGGATGGAACTTATGGAATTGAATGCGAAAAAAGCTTTGGTCATCATTAATATATCTGCCGGTGTCGGTAAAGCCGGTGCTGTTGAGGATGCCGTTGTTGAAGCGCTTGGTTCCAACGGTTATGAGGTGAGTTTATCCGGGATCGCGCCTGAAGAGGATACTTTGCGTGATGCCGGTTTACCGGATGATTCAGGCCTTGTTGTATGTTGCGGCGGTGACGGAACATTTAACCGGATCATAAACAGATATTCAGATTTTGAGAGGACCCAGAAGTTTGCATTTATTCCCTGTGGTCTTACGAACAGTTTTGCCGATTCTCTGGGACTGTCAGATGTTGCGGAAGCTGCAATTGATACTGTATTAAACGGAAAACCCTATAGATGTGATATCGGGAAAGTCAATGACCGTGTTTTTAATTATGTGGCTTCGTTCGCTTCGGCTTCTTCAATGAATTATGTTACCAGTGAACAGATGAAAAATGTTTTCGAGTATTCGAAATATATTCTTAGGGCGATAGGCGAATTGAATATGAATATTGGAGAAAGCTTCCATATGGCAATAGAGACCGATGCCGGAGCATTTGAAGGTGACTATCTTTACGGAGCCGTATCCAATTTAAGCGTTATTGACGGAACAAATCTGCATAATGAGTCTTTTAAGAATAATGACGGCGTTATGGAAATGATGCTGGTCAGGAAGCCGGAATCGCGTTCGCAGGCTAAGGAAGTGCTTGATCTTCTCAGAGAAGGCACAATAGATCATCCGCTGATCCAAATAGTGAGAGTCAGAAAAGCCTCGTTTATTTCGGATTCTGATATTGCATGGTCGTTTGACGGAGAATTCGGCGGGGTGCAAAAGACTGCCGGATTGGAAGTTCTTAAAGAGGCGCTGGAAGTACTTATCCCGCAGGCCTGATCGTGAATCTGCTCATCAGAATGGTATAATTCCTGTTGTGGGACAAATCTGCTTATGCAGTCACTGCAGTTGAAGTTAACGGCTGCAAACGCAACAGGAGTATAAGTATGGGGAATCAGGATATATATGAGAGTTGGAATAAAGAGTCGGCTGGAGTCCTTTCTGTAAAGCCGCTTATCCTTAAAGCATGCGAGGCGGGAATGATAGGACAGGCTGTTTCTTTTCCCGGCGGATGCATATATAAATCCATGTTTACGTATTTATGCGGAATACCGGACAGTGATTTCCTGGCGGAACATAAGGATCTGATCTACGAGTCCAGACTTGTATGCATGAGCGATGAATGGGCTGAATATATCAGAAAGCTGCCGGCTAAGTTTATTCTCAGAAGAGAGCTCATGGAACCGTTTTGTTCTGAATCTTCCAAGATCATGAATGAACTGCCGGAAGGATACAGCTTGAGCCCCTTTACGGAAGAGATCTTTGATATGCATCCTTTCGATCACGGACGGAGTTATTCAGACTATCAGGAGTTCGCGAAAAAAGGAGACGGTGCTGCCATTCTGTTTGAGGGAAAAGTCGTCTCGGCAGCTTCAAGTTTTATATCTTTTGAAGACCATGTGGAACTGGATGTTTTCACTGAGCCGGAGCACAGGCATAAAGGACTTGCAGATCATTGTGTTTTCGAGATGCTGAAGCAATGCAGGAGCAAGGGCCTTACTGTGCACTGGGATGCACAGAACCGTATGTCATCTAAGATGGCTGTAAGTCACGGATTTGTGCCTGTAACCGATTATGCAGTTTATTGGCAGGAGGGTTGATCATGTCTGATGCTATAAAGAATTACCGCAGTATGGTTGACCAGCCGTGGGGCAGGATGTTCTATGAGCTGATTTATAAACAGTTGGATTTATCTGACTGTAAGAAGCTGAAGATCCTGGATTTTGGCGCGGGATTCTGTATCACGGCAGATCATTATGCGAAGTCTCATGATGTAACCGCGGTAGAACCAAGCGATGAGATGCGTGCTCTTCGCGTTGGGGACAATCCTTATACGTTAGTCGGAGGGGGAATAGATTACCTCCGGGATCTGGATGCCGATTCCTTTGACCTTGTTATTTGTCATAATGTTCTGGAGTATGCAGATGACAAAGAAGCTATTTTAAAGCACCTGGTAAGGGTGACAAAGCCGGGCGGCATTTTATCGGTCGTAAAGCACAATCTTTACGGAAGGGTTATGGCTACCGCCGTAATGTCTGATGATCCCAAGACTGCATTAAGCCTTTTGGATCAGGGCGCTGAGAAAAGCATGTTCGGGAAAAGGGACGTGTACAGTAATGAGTGGATTACAGATCTTCTTAAAGATGAAATGACGCTTATCGACACATACGGGATAAGGACTTTCTTCGGCTTATCCTCTAATAACGATATCAAGTATACCGATGACTGGTATCAGTCTATGCTCGAACTGGAAACGAAGGCCTGCAGTATGGATGAATACAGGAAAGTGGCCTTCTTTAATCACTTGATCTTTGCGAAAAAACAGAATACAGAGATGTAAATCTATTCTTTCTTGTCAGATTCGGGAATTGCCGATGACAGAAGATATTTGTGAGGTGATGGGAATAATGATACGTGAGGCAGAAGTTCAAGATTCGGCAAGGATCGCTGAGATAGAGGTTAAGAGCTGCAGGTTTACTTATAAGGATATCGTTCCTGAAGAGCATTTGTTTAAGGAATTTACTGTTGAGCGCCGCATTCCGGTCTACGAATCCTGGATAGGTGAGAAACGGTTTGAATTATATGTATATGAAGATCCCGGATCAGGCGTTATCAAGGGCATGATGGGTATCGGCAGGTGTGAGGATGAAGATAAGGAAAATGCATTTGAGCTGCATTTTATCTATGTCGATCCTGATTATCTGAGATTAGGTATTGGTTCTGAAATGCTCATGCTTTTCGAAAAGAAAGGCAAGGAGAGGGGCTTTGAGGAGTTTGTTATCTGGGTGCTGGAAGAGAATCAATTGGGAAAGAGTTTTTATGAGAAGCATAACTACTCTTTGGACGGGAAGGAGAAGATATTCAAGCGCTGGAACAAGCGTGAGATAAGATATGTGAAAGGCTTATGAGAAGACTGAGCCGTGAGTTTAAATCATAAAGGGTTCCGGAATTCCGGAACCCTTCTTTTGTTGTGTTACTAATCTCAGATTAAATGCTTTATTTGCTGTAAACGCTAAAAGTAAAGCCATTACTTGTGTCCAAGAAATAATCAGCTACTGAAAAGCCAGCATTCTTTGAAATAGCGTAATTTACTACACTTGAGGAGTCGAATATGTACTCTTCGGATGGCTTGCCGTATTCATCAATTATTTCTGATATAATGCATTTAGGAATAATTCGGGGGTATCGTTTATGAGATTCTATGAGGATCTTAAAGCTTATTATTTCAGCAAGAACCCTGAGACTGATGCAGAAGAGCGTTCGCTCATTATCGGGCAGAGCAGGGAGTACGTTAAAGAGTCCTTTGGAGATGTCTTGCGTCCTGAAAAGACAGTTGGCGGCAACATTAAGAAATACCTGCCGATCGCGCTGTTTGCCATTGTGGTAGCTCTGCTCATCATCTTCTCGATCAATAAGATGGTTCCTGCAATCCTCTTTACCTTCGGAGGGTTGTTCATTCTCTTCGGAATAGCCGTATTCATTCCGGGTCAAAAATCCGGGCAGCCTGAGCTTCCAAATACTTCTAAGATGCCGAGAGCAATTCCCGGAGCTGCAATGATCGCCTTTGGTCTCGGTGTTATAGTGCCTGCGGCTGCAGCACCGACGTTCGGCTATTCGAAGTCAATGGTTGCAGGCGGCGCGACATGGTTCGTGCTCGGCGGTTTGTTCTTTATTGTTTATTCAATTATCGGGTTTGTCAGGTTTTCGAAGGCCTCGAAAAACACTGTGCAGGGCAGGTGCATCGGATATATCAAGATGGTTGACGGGGGCAATAGCCATGACAGAAATATTAATATCCAAAGGTATTACATCACCGGAGCTCCGGTTTTCGAATACACCATAAACGGCGTTACATATCAGGCTTTCCAGGAAGACAATATGAGGACAGGAAAGCTCACTCCTGAACTGGGTGATATTGTTGAACTCGGCATCCATCCTGATGATCCCTATGCGGTCTTCTATCACAGGAATACCGGTGCGAAGGTCTTTGCGATTGCTTTATCAGTTCTTGCGCTCGCAGCAGGTGTTTTCCTCTTCTGCATGATGCCTAATGTTAATGACAACGGTGGTTTTGTGGTTAACACTATGGGCGGCCAGACAAGGCTTGCCAAGGCTAAGTTTGACGATAAGACCATTGCGAAATACATCACCGTGGACTATACGATAGAATATGTTAAGGTCACCGGCACACATGAAAATAACGGTATGCCTGCTGTGGATCTGTCCAACGGCAGAGGGTTAATACTACAGGAAAAAGAGAAGGATAAGTATCCTGTAGGTACAGAGATTTATGTCGTTTATCCTGTAGACGGTTCTGCCAGTCTTAACTTCAGGGCTGAAGAATGGGAGTATGCAGGCACGCATGAAGTAACAGGACTTCCGTAAGCGATTTTCAAACAATAAGAAATCAGGCTGTCTCATGTGAGGCAGCCTGTTTACTTTTAAGTCATGTAAGTCGGTTTGGGTCCTAAGTACGATTCAGGTATCTTAGCGCCTTCTTCACATATCACGATCTTCTGCAATACGAGATTAGGATTAATGGCGTGTATGCTCAGGGTATTGATTCCCGCTTTCAGATCGACCGTAAATGTCGTCTTGCGGACATTATCGAGAACGCCCTGTGACCAGTAAGGATTGCCGTCTCCTACCGCAAAGCCTTCAGGGATCATGTTGATCTTTTTGATCTTGCCTTCGTTGACGCTGACACCTACAAGGATCTTAGGCTCTCTGGAGAACGGATTGCTGGGATTCGTGTAAAGCGTTACATCGTATCTGCCTTCTGCAGGGACATTTATCCTGTAATCGATGCGGGGTGCGTTCCTGGTACCAAGGACTGCATCCTGCGGATATGCCTTGATGGCATCCATGCCGCGGCTGTAATCGCGGATAAGGCCATAGGCGGCAAATGAAGGTGAAGAGGAGCATGTACTGTAGTCTAAAGGCAGGATGGAAATGTAGTTCATTCCGAAAGCATTCTTTTCGAGTGATCTGTCGAAAATATTAGCCTTAATAATGTCTTCACCGAAATCCTTTCTTCCGACCCAGTGATGGACTTTCTCGCCCTTAAATGCTGATGCTCTGTTGAACGGAACCTTGACGACAGTATATCCGTCAGCACTTCTGATGCAGAACTCTGTGGAGTCGCCTTTCTTAATTAGCGAACGGTCGATCTTAACCTTAAGCTCGTTCAGCGTGTAAGGCTTGATGGTGCCTTCTGCAGAAGAGAAGATCAAGCCTTTGCAGGGGTTTTCTACGGAGAACTTTACATTCTTATCGCATGCTGTGCTGAGAAGCAGTGTAGCTTCGTCACAGGAAGGATCAAGGAACTGGTCGAGAAGAAGAACTCTTCCTGTCCAGAACTTGCCCTCAGTTGCCTGGCATGAACCCTTGATAGTTGTTATTAGTCTCTCTTTGTTGGCAGGCTCGAAAGTGCTTACTACAGGATATTTGCAGCCTTCCTCACACCAGTTGTTGAAGCCGATGTGCTCGGATAAGCCCATGCCGTACCATTTGCCGCCATGTATCTTATGAAGCTCATCAACGATGATCTTGTCATAAGCGATACACTTGTTTATTTCCTTTGCGAGTGTAAGCGCGTAAGTGCTGCCAAGTTCTGCAAAAGCGTGATTCAAAGTAGTAAGGAGCCACATTCTCTGGACATTGAGGTTGGCAGTAAGGGGGAGCCAAACAAGCTCGTAGAAACTGAATCCGGTATTGCCTTTGAACTTCGCACGCATTTTGTCGCACTTTTTCATGAGCGCGTCGACGTCCTCTAACAGATCGAAAGTCTCGTTATAGTTAAATGCATTATAGACACGGTCGTTCATTGCTTCTGTACGGCGCGCTGAAGTGATGCGTGTATAGCCTGAGAGCATCTCTCTGATGGCGCGCTTGTCAGAAGGAGAGACGTTTGAACCGAATATGCGGTCAACTATGAGCTTCGTGTATTCGGCCGGAGCGTCCGGATTCGTTGTTCCCCACATGTCAAAGTCGTAAGCGAGATCAAGGAAAAATGACAGCGGATATTCATTGCTGAAGATATCGCCGACATTAACGATCCAGAGATCTCTTATGCCGAAGTCATAAGCTGTGGTCATCTGCTCCCAGGTCTTAGCGAGGTTCGATGTGTTGAACCACTCGAAAGAGATAGGCAGGCCGTGATAGTCGAAGTGATAGTACATTCCGTAGCCGCCCTTGTGACTGCGCATCTCAGGTGTCGGAACCGTACGGAGATTGCCGAAGTTATCGTCACAGAGCATCAAGGTTACGCCGTCAAGCTCCGGATCGCCCATAAGGCCGGGTGTTTTCTCATCGCCATAGAAGTAAGGCTCAACTTCCTTATACAAAGCGAGCATGCGCGGCACGGAATCGAGATCCTTATTTACGTATTTACGGATGAGTTTATTCTGTGTCTTTAATACCTTGCGCAGAAGGTCGATATTGTCCTTGAGAGTCGCATCCTTGCCCATGATAGCGGTATCAGCTTCGCCGCGCATGCCGACAGTGATGACATTTTCGAATTTGCCGCTTCTCTTAAGGCCGTCTTCCCAGAATCTCGTGATGCCTTTCTCGTTCTTAAGGAAATTCCAGGCATCGCCATAGATGGATTTGGGACCTCTTAAATGCTTATATTCTTCGCCCTGTCTTAAGCACGGCTCGTGGTGGCTCATTCCCATTACGACACCGAGCTCGTCAGCCAGCTCGGCATTTGCAAGGCCAGGACCGTCGTCAGGGAAGATCTCTGCCCACATTGCAGGCCAGAGGTAATTGCCTTTAAGTCTTAACAGGAGCTCGAAAACATGCTCGTACATCTTCGCGTTGAATCCGCCGAAGTTATGCATGCAGAAGTTGCCGAATGCGGGCCACTCATCGTTGATAAAGAAACCTCTGTATTTAACCGACGGTTCTTTGGATACCATGCAGTAGTCAGAGGGAATCTTGAAGGTCCTCATTCTCGGAGGGTTAACATCAAGCCAGTCGATAAAAGGAGAGACGCCCAGCATCTCTGAGAGCTTGAAGAGACCATATATCGCGCCTCTTTTGTCGCTTCCGGTAATTACAAGGGAAGATCCTGTAACTTCGATCTTATATACTTCGCGCTTTCCTTCGATGCTGCTCGTATCAACACCGGCTTCCTTGATGAGCTTATCGCCTGCAAGTCCTGCAATGATAGGGAATTTGCAGCTTACTGAATCAACAACAGAAGGAGCATAACCGAATACTGCCTTGATATCACCTGAGACCTTTGCAGCTATCTTTCTGACACCTGATAATGTGTCGCTGCCGCATACGATCTCAATTTCTTTGTTCTTAAGTCTTGTAGATGAGATGATAAAGTCCATAAGCCAACCTCTGATTAATAACTTCCATACAAGCATACAACACTTGCCGTAGTTATTCTATCGCAATCTTAAGTTTATTTTATTAATAATCACCATATTCATCAATTAAAAAGGGCTTTCTGCAACTGATTACTATATTCAGAATAAATTTATTGAAAAACGATAAAAAACTCTTGAAAATCGAGAAACCTTATGTTAGTATACTCGCATAAAGCATGCTTCGATCATTTAAGGAGGAATTATTAATGCGATACGACGACGTAGTTCTCAGATGGGCAAAGATCGCCACAGCATTGTTTGCAGCTTTGGCTGTTGTTGCAGATATCTTCGGAGTAGTCATTGTTAAGTACATCGCGTACTGCTGGGCTGAGGTCTTTGATCTTCCGAGAGTAATTGCTCTCATCGTTATATTCTATCTGGGAAGTATCGGCGGCTATCTGGTTCTTGTCCCTCTTTTCCTGATGTTATTGAATATGAGCAAGGACAAGGTCTTTGACAGGGCCAATACGAAGCTCATGACAATAATCACGTTAGCTTTGGTATTTATCGCAGTTGACTGCACAGTATGCGGCTTCATCTGGAACGGCGGATGGATCTTAACGATCGTTGCTTTGTTTATGGCACTTGTTGTATTGAGCATCAGAGTCGTATTCGCCAAGGCGATCACTATGAAGGAAGAAATGGATCTCACGATCTGAGGAAAGGAGGAGAAGAACATGATTATCGTAAATCTTGATGTAATGATGGCAAAGCGCAAGATCTCCTCCGGTGATCTGGCTGCCAAGGTGGGAATCACTCAGGCGAATCTGTCGATACTTAAGAACCAGAAGGCAAAAGCAGTCAGGTTCTCGACATTAAATGATATTTGTAAGGCATTAGACTGCCAGCCGGGAGATATCCTGGAATACAGGGAGGACTAAATCTCAAATGGACAAAAAAGTAATATTTCAAAGGCTGGGAATTCTCCTGGCCTATCCCTTAGCATACGCTTATATAAGGCTTATATTCTCCTTTACAAATGATTTTGTAGTATGGGGAAATATAGGTCAGGGAAGCTTCAGATTCAATTATGCTTACCCGGTTTTTGCGCTCCTTTTCATTATAGTTAATGAGATCGTAAGGCGCGGCAGAAGAGGCGGGGATGGAAAGCTCGATCACAAGACCGTTTTCTGGTACGCGATCACTTTCCTGGCAGGTCTTACCGCAACGATCGGCGAAGGCCGTGAATTTGAAGGCCTTGAGGAAGTATCAGTATTTGCAATGCACCTGAGCGCTGTTTACTCGGTATTGGTATCTAATAATATCCTTCTTGGAGGCAAGACATCAGGGTTCATTCCTGCTGATCTGATCCACGGGTTTTATGTTAAGGCTTTTGCAGGATTCCCGAACTTTGTGGTCGACTGGAAATGCTTTGCAAAGCCCAGGATTGAAGGCGATGAGACCAACGCGCCTGGTCATAAGAAGGGTATCTTCGGCGCGATTATCTTCGTGATGATAATGGGTGTTCTCATGATCATATCAGTCGCGCTGATGTCTTCGATCGATGAGGATATAAGGTACTTCTTCGAAAATTTCTCGGATATGCTGAATGCTTATCTGGGTAACCTGAGATTAGAAGAGATCTTTGCAAGATGTGTTTTCGCGATCCCGGTATGCTTTTATCTGTACGGACTCATGTCGAGAAGTGCGAAGTCTGACGGCACAAGAGAGAAAAGAGTTGCTTCCTGGCTTCTTAGGGTCAGAGGCAAGGGAAAGACAGTATCTGCCACCCTGGTCTATATCGCAGCCGGTATCTTCGTAGCCGCATATATTCTCTTCTTCATCAAGAGACTTACTTATATGCTGGGCGGCTTTGCAGGTGACGTTCCTGACGGTATGCTCGTCTCAAGATACGCACAGGAAGGTTTCTGGCAGATGGTGGGAATTGCGGCAGTCAACTTATGTGTTTACCTGGCGATCATCCTCCTCGGAAGATCTGATTCAGACGGCAAATTCTCTCTGCCTGCTAAGATCCTCGTTACGCTCCTTATGGTTGAGACTATTGCATTCGCAGTGATCGCAATGAGCAAGATCGGTCTTTACTACAGCATTTACGGATATACGCCGAAGAGGATCCTTGCTATGTGGGCAACGATGTCACTGACATTTGCAGCTGTCATGACCATCCTGACGGTTCATCAGGGAAAACCGCATTTCAGAGCGGGAGTTATATTCACATCTGCATCATATATCGCAATCTGCATTCTGTCCGCCGTATTGGTCGCGATCGGAGCATAAGGATAGAGGGAATAGGGATAAGAAAGGCTGTCGGGATCTGCCCGGCAGCCTTAATATATCTATAAATATATAATACATTTAATATAATGCTTGTTATAGTTATTTTTGCGGAAATGTAATATTACAAAACCCAACATGTAGTAAAATGTCACATAAAATCTGTTTACATTACAGGGCTATGATGATATGATTACTCCATAAGGATAACATACATTTGTTCGTTTTTGGCAAGTGTATTTTCGTGATTTAAGGAGTTATTAGTATGGTTGAGTTTAATTGCACAGTAAAGGACATTTTCAGAAGACCGAACATGATCGACAAGGCGGTAAGAGAGCTGGCTGACAAGGGCTATGCTGAGCATGCCGTAACATATACCAGATTAAGGGATAATATTTTTAATGCTCTGGCTTATGCGTCAGGGAAGATGAAGGACTACGAATATAACGTGGCTGTAAGCTATCTTGAGTCCAGGAATTCCGAGCAGACTGTAGCTAAGAACAATTACTATACCCACAGGACGATCAGACGTTATATCCGTAAGGCCTGTGATCTTATCAGCGAGTATTATCTGAATACTATGGGTATAAAGCTCCTGCCGGTCGATACCAGATCTGTAGGATGCAATATCTCAGCAGGATCTTTCTGGGAGAAGGTCGATTCCCTTATGCATGACAGCATTGAGAATGCATGTGTCGTTATATTATGCTGCTATGAGCAGAAGTCGGTAAATTATGTGTGCAGTACTTACTGCATGGGCAGCGATAAGGTGAAGAAGATCGTCAATTCCTTTAATTCAGTTCTTACTGTCTATGACATTCCTTCTGAGGACAGAAGCGTAGTTTAATAAGCTAAGAATCTCCGTATACATTAAGACAGAGCGTTCGCAGTCCACGCGAATACTCTGTCTTAATGATATAATCTTAAATGCTTAAATCTGCCTTTATAAGATGGAGGATATTTCTATGATCATTACTTTTGATAAGCTTCCGGCAAATCTTGAAGAGCTTAAGGCAATGCCCATTGCTTCCCTTAGCGAACCTGAATATGGCGCGGCTCTGTTCGTCGCGGTAATGATGCATTATACGGTAAATAAGGAAGAGACCTTTGAGATGATAGATTATCTTAACGGACCTTATGAAGTGACTGAATACCAGAAGCAGTTTATAGCAGACAGGATGGCAGACGGCGCTTATGTTGTCCGTTCATTCTTTAACGGAACATCACCCGATAACGATTACACACCCTCTATGCCTTACACGATCGAGACAGAAAGAGGTTTTGACCAGGAAACTGA
>Ga0310697_10004384_pt1 | contig 13965 bp, 7 predicted proteins | sample 172DNAGHGlowgp2_FD_203883 | JGI IMG/M metagenome (GOLD analysis project Ga0310697, IMG submission 203883) | Sheep rumen microbial communities from Palmerston North, Manawatu-Wanganui, New Zealand - 1728 DNA GHGlow gp2 (v2) (version 2) | ecosystem: Host-associated > Mammals > Digestive system >...
AGGCGACTGACCTCGGACTTCGAGTACTTCGCTAATTCAGCGCAAGCTATGGTGCAAGTTGCCTTCATCAGACTTATGCTTAACAGACTTATCGAATAAAATCAAAACAGTTTCTTATAACAGGAAAAATCCCAAATGACTACAAGCAGCCATTTTTTTTTTACTTTTTTTTAGAATTTGACGATGTCGATCAACCGGACCCCGTCGAGCCACACGGCGATGCAGCCCACGGCGCCCAGGTCGCCGGCGGCATCCCAGTTCTCGATGGGCTGGAGGGTGCGGGCGTCGACAATCTCGAAGTATTCGGGCTCGAACTTCAGCCCGTCGGGGCAGAGCGTGGGGTTCACCTCGTGGAACGATGCCAGGGTGTCCACCACCCATTCCTTCACGTCGTCCACATCCTCGTACTCGGCCATCTCGGCGGCCTGCTCGAGGGTGGCGTTGATGGTGGGGGCAATGGCGCGGGCGGCAGGGGAGAGTCGCATGTTGCGGCTGCTGAGGGCCAGGCCGTCGTCGGCACGCACAATGGGGCAGGGCACCAGCTCGATGGGGTACTTGATCTGCTCCAGCAGGGCGCGGATGACGGCCACCTGCTGGTAGTCCTTCTCGCCGAAGTAGGCACGCTTGGGCTGTGCCAGGTCGAACAGGCGGCGCACCACCACGGCCACACCGCTGAAGTGGCCCGGACGGCGCGGCCCTTCCATCACCTCCTCCACGGGACCGAAATGATAGATAATCTCTGTGGGCTCTCCGTCGGGGTACATCTCCTCGACGGTAGGCGTGAAGGCTACGAGCCGGTCCGTGCAGGCACCCTTGATTCTTAACTCTAAACTCTTGACCAGGTCCAGGTCGGCCTCGATGGTGCGGGGATACTTCGCCAGGTCCTCCTTGTTGTTGAACTGGATGGGGTTGACGAAGAGGGAGACCACGACGAAGTCGTTCTCCTTCAGGGCGCGCTCGATGAGCGAGAGGTGACCCTCGTGGAGGGCACCCATGGTGGGCACAAGGCCTATCTCGAGATTCTGGGCTTTGGCCTCGGCCACAGCCTGCTGCAACTCGGCAACTTTGGTGATTTGTTTCATAATTATTTTTTGTTTTATGCCGGCGAGACGCCGGCGCTCCATTATTTTTGCTATGGCCGGCGTCCCGCCGGCGCTCCTTTTAATCTTTGATTTCTTCGTATGGGGTGAAGCCCTCGTCGTCGGTGTCGTCGTCGTGCGGAGGCTGCTGCTGTTGCTGCTCGAGGGGCTTGCGGTCGAGGTACTTGTTGGGCAGCTCCAGCAGGTAGTTGACGCCCATCAGCACCAGGCTGAACAGCAGCGCCGAACCGAAACTGTCCACGTGGAACCCGCTCACCATGGCCGACGCCATGAGGATGATGATGGCGTTGACCACAAAGAGGAACAGCCCCAGCGTCACGACCGTCGCCGGCAGGGTGATGACGATGAGCACGGGGCGTATGAGGTTGTTCAGCAGCGAGATGACGATGGCCGTCCAGAACACCGCCCAGAACGACTCCACCTCGATGCCCGGCAGCAGCCACGCGCCCACCATCACGGCGATGGAAAGCAGCAGCAATCGCGTCAGGCATCCGCCACGGCTGGAATAGAACTCCATTTTCATCTTTCAATTTTCAATTTTCAATTTCAAAAACTCCCTTTCCCTGTCGCACGAGCTCGATGCCGTCGCTGCAGTCGACGACCGTCGAAGGCTCGGCGTCGGCGATGCCGCCGTCCACCACCACGTCCACGCGCGATTCGAAGCGCTCGTGGATGAGCTCGGGGTCGCAGTAGTTCTCCGGCTCGTCCTCCTCGCCCAGCGGGCGCACCGAGGTGCAGATAAGCGGGCAGCCCACCTCCTCGATGACGGAGCGCACAATGTCGTTCTCCGGCACCCGGATGCCGATGGTCTTGTTGGCATTCTGGAAGTTGCGCGGCACGCTGCCGCTGGCCTCCATGATGAAGGTGTAGGGGCCGGGGAGGCACTGCTTCAGCAGGGCGAAGGTGTCCTTGTCCATGGCGCGGACATACTCCGAGGCCTGGCTCAGGCTCTGGCACAGCATCGAGTAGCGCGCCTGCTTCAGTTTGAACCCTTTCAGCTGCGCAATGGCCTCGGCGGCCTTCTTGTGTTCCATGCTGCAGGCGAAACAATAGAGCGTGTCGGTGGGCAGAATGGCTATGCCACCGTTGTGCAGCATGTCGGCTATCTTCCTCACTTCCCGCACGTTGGGATTGCCGTTGTAGAGTTTTATTATCATAGGTTACATCTTCCTTTCGGGCTGCAAAAATACAACAAATTATCGGAATAGAGAAAAAAATATTGCTCCCCCTCCTCATCACTCGTCACTCGTCACTCATCACTCGTCACTCGTCACTCATCACTCATCACTCATCACTCACCACTCCCCCCCAAAGAGGGGTCAAATTCGGCCCCTCTCGGGTGGCAGGGTGGCGGAGGGGTGGCGGAAGAAGTTTTTGGGAAGGTGTACAATAAATTTTTCCGTGTGGCGTTACTTAAGGACTTGAAAAATGAAAATGATGAAACAGCATAGGTTTATGAGTGTTCTGCTGCTTGCGGCGGCGATGGTGATGGTGCAGGGTGCGGCCGGTGCGCAGAACGTGAGGTTCAAGAAATATTTCACCGGCGGGACGCTGCGTCTGGACTGCTCGCGCGAGGGCAACGCCCAGGGCGACACCGTGTGGGTGAGCCGCTGGCTCGACCGTTCGGCCGAGTGGCACGGCAGCCGCGAGGTGCTTGTCGACCCCTTCGACAACGGCGACTACCGCGTGGAGATGCGCGACGCCAAGAGCGGCAAGGTCATCTACTCCAAGGGCTACAGCAACCTCTTCCGCGAGTACCGCGGCACGGCCAAGGGCCGCAAGGTGAAGGCGCGCTTCGAGGAGACGCTGCTGCTGCCCATGCCCAAGCGCAAGGTGCTGATTGCCCTGCAGCGGAGGGACGACAATATGCGGCTGGTGGACCAGACGGTGGTGCCCTTCGCCCCCGACGAGCAGGAACTCGACACCAACTACCACATCGGCCAGCGCACCGACCTGGAGCTGCACGGCGCCCCGGAGGACAAGGTGGACGTGGCCATCGTGGCCCAGGGCTACAACGGCATGAGCGACCCGCAGCTGCGCGTGGACTACTACCGCATGAAGGAAATCCTCTTCGGGCAGGAGCCTTTCAAGAGCCATCGCGACGACTTCAACGTCTACGGCGTCAAGGCCGACGTGGACGCGGAGTTCGGCACCTTCGGCATCGACCGCTACCTGATGACTTTCAGCCTGTGGAAGCTGCACGACGCGCTGGGCACCACGCCCTGCGACTATATCATCATCATGGTCAACGACGAGCGCTACGGCGGCGGCGCCATCTACAACTTCTACGCCGTTGCCAGCATGCACCGCCTGGCGGAATACGTGCTGCCGCACGAGTTCGGCCATGCCTTCGGCGGCCTGGCCGACGAGTATGTCGACGAGGACCTGGCCTACGGCAACCTCCACATCAACGACTACGAGCCTCTGGAGCCCAACATCACCAACCTCAAGGACTTCGGGCGCAAGTGGAAGACCATGCTCCCGTCGGGCACCAAGGTGCCCACGCCCGACAATGTCGACGTGCCGAAGAACGAGTGCGGCCCCCTGGGGGTCTACGAGGGCGCGGGCTATGCCCACGAGGGGGTCTACCGGCCCACGATGCACTGCATGATGCGCGACTACGCGCCCTTCTGTCCGGTGTGCACCAAGCGGCTGGAGGAGGTGTTCTCGATGTACGCGAAGTGAAGAAGTAACTGAGTGGCTGAGTGGCTGGGTGGCTGGGTGGCTGAGTTTTTTAAGCAGATGAAAAGGTTTTTATACATAATGGTTTTGGGCTTGCTGCCGTGGATGTCCGTCTCGTGTGAGAGGGAAGGGTTTGTGACGGACGACGGTGCGGCGAAGCTGGATTTCTCGGTCGACACGGTGGCTTTCGACACGGTGTTCACCACCGTGGGCACGCCGACACGTATGCTGACGGTGTACAACCGCACGGACGACAATGTGCGCCTGAGCACGGTGACCCTCGCGGGCGGCCGCGCCAGCCGTTTCCGCCTGAATGTGGACGGCGACACGTCGATGGTGGCCCGCGATGTGGAAATCGAGGCCGGCGACAGTGTCTTCATCTTTGTCCAGGCCAATATCAACCCCAACGACGAGACGCAGCCTTTCCTGGTGGAGGACGCCATCCTCTTCGGCAACGGGCAGCGCCTGCCGCTGACGGCCTGGGGGCGCAACGCCGTGTACCATCGCCGCAACGCGGACGACTCGACCTGGTTTGCCGTCATCGACTGCGAGGGGTGGGACCACACGCGGCCCCACGTCTTCGTGGAGCCTGCTGCGGTGCTCGACGGGCACACGCTTGCGCTGAATCCCGGCGAAGAGCTCTATTTCTGTACCGGGGCCATGCTGATAGTGGACTCCAACGCCCACCTGCGTGCGCTGGGCACGGCCGAGGAACCCGTGGTGTTCTCGTCGGTGAGGCACGACGGATGGTACTCGTTCCTGCCGGGGCAGTGGCAGACGGTGTGGTTCTACAACTACAGCACGGGCAATGTGATAGACCACGCGGTGATAGAGAACGGCGTGGGCGGCCTGCGGTGCTATCCCGGGGCGCAGCTCACGGTGAGCAACACCGTTGTGCGCAACATGAGCGACTGCGGCATCATAGGCCAGGGCGCCACCATCGTGGGGCGCAACCTGCTTGTGTACGACTGCCTGGCGGGCCTGACGGTGCTGGGGGGCGGCAGCTACGACTTCCGCCAGTGCACCTTCGCCAACTACTGGAGCTACAGCGCCCGCAAGGTGGAGACCATCGTGCTGGCCAACAATGTGATACAGAACGGTGAGCCCGTGGGTGGCAACCTGCTGAGGGCCGACTTCAGGGACTGCATCGTGTGGGGCACCTACCAAAAGGAGGTGCTGCTGAGCGAACTGGAGGGGTATGAGATGAACTATAACCTTGGCTTGCACAGCATTGTGAAGGGTGGCGAATGGAGCGAGGACCCCCTCTTCGCCGACCCCGGCGAGGACGACTACACCCTCCAGGAGGGCTCGCCGGCAGAGGGAATAGGGTACCTGTTCCCTGAGGGAATTGAAAATTGAAAATTGAGAATTGAGAATTGAGAATTGAAAATTGAGAATTGAGAATTGAAAATTGAGAATTGAAAATTGAAATCTCCTCGCTTTACGGCGGAAATCTTGGAAATAAAGATTCGGTTCGGATTTCCAAGAGCTCACGAAGTGGGAAAATGATATTTGAAAATTGAAAAAACAAAACGAATATGTACGAATACTTTCAGGGGCGACTGGCCTCGTTGGAGCCGACACAGGCTGTGGTGGATTGCGGAGGAGTGGGATATCTGTTGGAAATCACGTTGAATACCTATGAGGCGCTGCGGCGCGCGGAGGGCGAGCAGGTGAAGCTCTATGCCCACCACGTGGTGCGGGAGGATGCACAGCAGCTGTTCGGGTTCTACGACATGGCGGAGCGCGAGATGTTCCGCATACTGGTGGGTGTGAACGGCGTGGGCAACCAGACGGCGAGGGTGATGCTGTCGTCGCTGACGGTGGACGAGTTGCGCGAGGCCATCCAGACGCAGGATGTGAAGAAGGTGCAGCGCGTGAAAGGCATCGGTGCCAAGACGGCCCAGAGAATCGTGCTCGAGCTGGCCGACAAGGTGGGCGGCGTGGTGAGCGGCGAACGGAGCGTGGTGAGCGGCGAACGGACGCGGACACTCGAGGAGGCGCAGACGGCGCTGACGATGCTGGGCTTCGCCAAGCCTGCCGTGGAGAAACTGCTCTCGTCGGGCGACTGGAAGAATGCCGACGGCAGCCCGATGACGGTGGAAGAGATTATCAAAGAGGGGTTGAGGAGGCTGTAGAGCAGTGTTCAGTGTTTAGTGAGTAGTGTTTAGTGTTTAGTGAGTAGTGGGGAGTTGGGTGGATTTTAATAATTTTTATATTTTTATTATAGGGGTGATACAATATTTGTCGAGGAATTGCGTTTTGGTAGGGTTGAAAGAGAAAAAGGACTAATTGAAAGCAATAACTCGATATATACTACTATTGGCGGTGGCTTTGTGTGTCCACGTTGTGGCGATGGCACAGAGCGATTCGGTCGACTTTACGCCGATGGGCAGTGGCTATACGCCTAAGGGCATGAGGGACACTGTGATATACGACGCCGAGCATGGCGACTATGTGAAGGTGAAGATGGTGGGCGACATGGAGATTGGTCGCGAATACATGAGTTTTGAGGACTACGAGGACTGGAAGATGGAGCAGCTGATGCGCCAGTACTGGGACGAGAAGCACGGGGGCACGGTGCTCGACAACAGCGACGGCGGCCTGCTGAGCAAGATTCCCGGATTCAACCAGATCAGCCAGAAGCTTGAGGCCCTGATGGGCAAGCCGGAAATCAAGATTACGCCCAGTGGAAGCGCGGAGCTGACATTCCAGATAGTGAACAACTACCGCGACGACCCGCAAAGGGATGCCAGCGAGAGGAGTGTGACGACCTTCGACTTCGACGAAAACCTGCAAATCAACCTCAACGCCAAGATAGGCGACCTGATCAGTTTCGACATCAACCACAACACCAATGCCACCTTCGACTTCGAGAACCAGCTGAAGCTGAAATACGAGGGCAAGGAGGACGACATACTGCAGCTGTTCGAGGCGGCGGATGTCTCGTTCCCGTTGACGACGACCCTCATCAAGGGCAGCCAGCAGCTGTTCGGCTTCCACACCAAGCTGAAGTTCGGCAAGCTGACGGTGGACGCCGTGGTGAGCGAGAAGGAGACCAGCACGGAGAACCTGCAGGTGCAGGGGGGAGCGAGCAGCCACGAGTTTGAAATCAGGGCCGACGAATACGAGGACAACCGCCACTACTTCATAGCGCAATACTTCTACGACAACTACAACCGTGCGATGAGCACGCTGCCGGTGGCCAACACGAACGTGAGGATTCTGAGAATCGAGGTGTGGAGGACGAATGTGGGTGCCGCCGTGACGCAGAACAGGAACATCCTGGCCCTGACGGACCTTGGCGAAGGCAATCCGTGGAGCCCGCGTGTGCACGGCAACGGCAATGTGAAGCCGAGCAACGGGGCCAACGACCTGCTGACGCTGGTCAACCCGGCCAGTGTGCGCAGTGTGAACTCGGTGACCAGTTTCATGCAGGGCATAGGATTTACTGCGGGAAGCGAATATGAAAAGGTGGAGAGCGCGCGCCTGCTGAACCAGAACGAATACACCTTCAACCGCGAGTTGGGTTTCATCACCCTGAACCAGCCGTTGAGTAACGACCAGGTGCTTGCCGTGGCCTACCAGTACCAGGTGGTGGGCGACACGACGGTGTATCAGGTGGGCGAGCTGACGACAGACGGTGTGAACGACCCGAACACGCTGATAGTAAAACTGCTGAAGAGTACGACGGTGGATACACGGAGCCCGCTGTGGAAGCTGATGATGAAAAACGTCTACTTCCTGAAGAGCAGCCAGCTGAGTCGCGACGGATTCCGGTTGAATGTGCTGTACGAGAGCGAGGACGGCGGTGTCGGAGTGGGATTCTTCACCGAAGGTCCGCGGGAGGGTGTGCCGCTGATTGAGCTGTTCGGGCTCGACAGGATGGATGCCAGCCAGAGCTATTACTACGCCGATGGCGTGTTTGACTGGATGGACTCGGCGGCCTTCAAGGGCGGTTTGATCCAAGCATCGACGGGCCGAATCTTTTTCCCGTATGTGGAACCCTTCGGCAAAGACCTGAGGGAATTGCTGGGCGACGAGGAGATGGCGCGTAGGTACTGCTTCGACTCGCTCTACACCATGACCAAGGCCCTGGCACAGCAGTATGCAGAGCGAAACAGGTTCTACCTGGAAGGCTATTACACGAGCAGTGTGAGCGGCGAGATTTCGTTGGGCTACAGTGTGACGCAGGGCAGCGTCACGGTGACGGCGGGCGGAATGCCGCTGATAGAGAATGTGGACTACACGGTGGACTACACCATGGGAACGGTGCGAATCATCAACGAGAGCATCCTCAGTTCCGGGACACCCATCAGTGTGAGTTCGGAGAACAACTCGTTCAGCATGACCACCAAGCGGATGCTGGGTCTGCACCTGAACTACGAGGTGGAGAAAGACTTCAACATCGGTGCGACGGTGATGAACCTGCATGAGAAGCCGCTGACGCAGAAGAACAACTTCGGCGATGAGCCAACGAGCAACACGATATGGGGTCTGGATGTGAACTGGAGAGGCGAGGTGCCACTGGTGACCAAACTGGTGGACCTGCTGCCGGGAATTGACACCAAGGCACCGTCCAACCTGAGTCTGACCGCCGAGTTTGCCCACTTCATTCCCGGCATGAGCAGTACGGGAAGCGAAGAGGGCAGTGTGAGCTATGTGGACGACTTTGAAGGAGCCGAGAGCAGTATCAACCTGACGACGGTGAACTCGTGGTTCCTGGCCAGCACGCCGCAGGACTGGCGCTTGAGCACGGCGATGTTCCCGGAGACGGCCCCCGGCAGCGGTCTGGACTATGGCAAGAACAGGGCCAAGTTGGCATGGTACAGAATCAGCAACGACTTCTACAATACGGGTACCCGTCCGAGCAATATCACCCGGGACGACATGTCGAAGCCATACGCGAGAAGGATCTATGAGCAGGAGGTGTTCCCGAACAAAGACCGTGTGGCAGGCCAGCCGACGTATGTCTACGAGTTGAACCTGGCCTACTATCCTTCGGAGAGAGGCCCGTACAACTACGATGTGGCACCGACAGCCTACAGCGCAGGTCTCACCGACAGCGGCACGCTGGAGAATCCGGCAAGTCGATGGGGCGGTATAATGAGAAAACTGGACTATACCGACTTCGAGACACAGAATATAGAAACCATCGAATTCTGGCTGATGGACCCCTTCATCGAGAATCCCACGCACAGCGGTGGCAAGCTGTATATCAACCTGGGAGACATCAGCGAGGATATTCTGCGCGACGGACGGAAGAGTTTTGAGAACGGTTTGCCGACGAGTGCCACGATAGTCAATGTGGACACCACCATCTGGGGTCGTGTGCCGACGACGCAGCCGATAGTGAACGCTTTCGACAATGACGCCCAGAGCCGCATGTATCAGGATGTGGGATATGACGGATTGGGGTCGACCCATGGTTTGGAAGACGAACAGGACTTCTTCAGGTGGTATCTTGACGAGGTGGGCCAGCGCTTCGGCACGGGGTCGGTGGCATATCAGAAAGCGGTCGAGGACCCGTCGGGCGACGACTTCATGTATTTCCGCAGCACCTACTATGACAACAACGACGTGAAGGTCACCGACCGATACAAGAAATACAACAACCCCGAAGGCAATTCGCCTGTGGACGAGGACAGCGACGAGGAATACATGACCAGCGCCAGCGCCTACCCCAACGTGGAAGACATCAACAAGGACAACACGTTGAGCGAAGCGGAGAACTATTACCAATACGAGATAGACCTGCGTCCGGACAGGATGGTCATCGGAGAGAACCATATTGTCGACATTCAGGAGGCGCGCAATGTACAGTTGGAGAATGGGGAGTCGACAACCTGCAGGTGGTACCAGTTCCGTATCCCCATACGGGAGCCGGATGCCAAAATCGGCAGTATCAACGGTTACCAGTCCATCCGCTTCATGAGAATGTTCCTGAACCAGTTTGAAGAGCCGGTGATATTGCGTTTCGCCACGTTGGATTTGGTGTACTCGACCTGGAGAAAATACAGCGAGGACCTGCTGCAGCCGGGCGACTACACTACGGGTACGAGCGAGAACACAAGTTTCAACATCGCCACGGTGAACATTGAGGAGAACGGCAGCCGCGACCCGGTGCCGTATGTGCTGCCTCCGGGAATCGAGCGAGAGGAGTGGTACTCGAGTGGCAACAGCTACACGCAGCTCAACGAACAGTCGATTGCGCTGGATGTGGACGGCCTGGCCAGCGGTGACGCGCGAGCCATCTACCGTTCGACGAGCTATGACTTGCGACACTATGGGCATGTGAAGATGTTTGTCCATGCCGAGAAGAAATATGCAGGCGACCAGATGGACGACGATGACCTGATGGTGTTTGTGCGTTTGGGTACGGACTACACGAGCAACTATTACGAGTATGAACTCCCGCTGAAGTTGACGCCGTGGTATACGCCCAGCGACGACCCTTATGCCATTTGGCCGATAGAGAACAATGTGGACATAGACCTGCAAAAGATGACAGAAATCAAAACCAATCGCAACAGGAAAATACGCAATGGCGAGAGTGGATATTCGCCGACATTGCTCTATAGCGAGATGGTTGACGGGAAGAAATACACGGTGCTTGGCACGCCCAACCTGGGGAAGGTGAAGGTCATCATGGTGGGTGTACGCAACCCGAAAAAAGAGAGTCTTACCGACGGAAACAACATGTTGCCCAAATCGGCTACGATATGGATCAACGAGTTGCGGTTGACGGACTACTTGAATAAAGGAGGATGGGCCGCAATGGCATTGGCGCGAACCAATTTGGCGGACGTGGGCAACCTGTCGGTATACGGTTCGTATACAACAGCGAACTTCGGCAACCTGGAGGACCCGCTCATCAAGGAAGAGTTGATGAATACCTTCACATTCCAGACCACCTTCGACATGGAACTGGGTAAATTCCTGCCGGAGGAATGGGGAATGCATATTCCGCTGTACCTTGACTACAGTCGGGAGATTGGCAGTCCGGAATACAATCCGTACAATCCCGACGTGTTGCTGTATGACGACCTGGCCACTTTCGGTTCCGAAGCCGACCGCGACAGCGTCAGACAGATGACGCAGCGCAGAAAGTCGGCAACCAACCTGACGCTGGCCAATGTGAGAAAGGACAGGGTAGGGAAGGATAACCTGAAGCCACACATTTACGACATAGAGAATTTCTCGTTTTCTTATGCCTACAGCATGGAACGGACAAGCGACGAGAATATAGAAAGCTACAGCAAAGACCAACATCGAGGCGGATTTACATACAACTACAGTATGCAGCCGGAACCCGTGAAACCGTTCGACAAGGTGAAATTGTTCAAGAACAAGGCATGGAAAATCCTGAAAGAGTTCAATTTCTATTATTTGCCAAAGAACCTGAGTTTCTCGACAGAAATCTATCGAGACTACGAAGAAACACTGCTGAGGAACAAGAGCGCGGCACTGGTTATCATCAAGCCTACATACTTCAAGCAGTTTACATGGCAAAGAACCTATGGGGTGCAATACGACCTGATGAGGACGTTCCACATCCAGTATTCCGCCAATGCCAATGCCCGTATCGAAGAGCCGATAGGAAGAATAGAGACGTCGTCGGCGAGCGATTCTATCTGGCGTTCGATTGCGCGCGGCGGGACGATGCAGAACTTCCAACAGACGATTACGGCTACCTACGAATTGCCCATCAGCAAACTTCCCTATCTTGATTTCTTGAAGGTGCCGTTGAACTATAGAACCAACTATGTCTATCAAGGCACGACGCAGGCACTGCAGAGCATGGGCGCCACTTTGCAGGGGTCGACAACGATGCAGGCATCGGTCAATGCCAATATGACAACGCTGTACAACAAAATCAAGTTGCTGAAGGATGCCAATGCCCCGAAGAACAACAAGAAGCAGCCGGCAAGGAACAACCGCCAAAAGACCAAGATCAGCGTTCAGGATTCTATAGCCATGGCTGACAGCCTGCGCCAGGTGCGGTTCCAAGAAATCCTGAAGGAAGTGGGCTACTTCGGATTGCGACTGCTGACCGGAGTGAAGGATGCCCGTATCCAATACAATATCACCAATGGCTCGCGACTGCCAGGCTATATGGGTGAACCCCATTTTGTTGGACTTGATCCGCAGACATATTGGAGTCCGGGTCCAGGATATATTCTTGGCTATAACTATGATGTGGCTGAGGACTTGTTGCGCAACGACCTGCTCTCGCGAGACACCCTTTTCAACTCGCCTCATGAGATGACGGTCAATCGGGAGTTGTCGATGCAAGCCAATGTCGAGCCGATACGGGACTTCAAGATTTCCGTCAATGCTTCGCAGACATACAACAGCCGTGAAGAGTACTACTATAAGTATCTTTCGGATGTGGGCTATGTGGACGGCCCGATGTCGTATCGCATGACGGGTAGTTACAATACCACGACGTGGAGTTTCATGACATCGTTTTCTGATGGCGATGCGCTCTTTGCCGAGTTTCTCGAAAACCGTTCGATCATTGCAGCTCGCCTTGCGGAGGCCAATTCGGATCCATACAACGACCAGATGGTGCTGGATACAATGAATGGACAGTATTTCCCAGCCGGATACAGTGCCAACTCGCAGACGGTGCTTCTTACCTCCTTCTTGGCGACCTACTTGGGTAAAAACGCAAAGAATTACAGCTTCTCGCCATTCCAGTCGTTCCCGCTGCCCAACTGGAACGTTACCTACAATGGATTGAACAAAATACAGTTTTTGAAGAAGTGGTTTACCAATATTGCTATATCGCATCGCTACTCATCTACCTATGCAGTCGGCAACTTCTACACTGACGCCACCCTTTCGGGAATGGAGGACTATGACTATGGTACCGAAAGCGTTCTCAACAATACCGGCGACTATGTTCCTCCTGTCAGTATGGAAGGAGTGCAGATTACAGAACAGTTCAACCCATTGATCCGTGTTTCTGTGAACATGGTCAACAGCTTCCAGTTCAACTTCTCTCTTCAAAAGAATCGTACCCTGATGCTCTCCTTCTCCAACAACCAGCTTACAGAGACAACCCGCAGCGGTTTTACACTTGGCGCTGGTTATAGTTTCAAGGACATTGCTTTCGATGTGAAATTTGCCGACAAGACCCATAAACTCAAGAGTGACTTGGTGGTAAAGCTCAATCTAACCTATAACGCCAACAAGACCACGATTCGCAAGATTAATCAGAACCTCTCCCAGATATCGTCTGGTAGCTCTGTATGGATGGCCGAACTCAGTGCAGAATATGCGCTGACAACGACGCTTACGCTAAAGGCTTTCTTCCAGACCAATATCAATACACCCTACATTTCCAACTCGTATCCAAATTCAACAACCAAAGGTGGTTTGACAGTAAGATTCTCGTTTTAAATGAAAAAAGACAGATTCCATAATTTCGATGATGAAGTGCGCGATTTGGTGCTCGACTTTGAGAATACAGTGCTCAAAGGCAAGACCCAGTTCTTCGACGTCGACGAACTGGAGATAATCATTGACTACTATTTTGAGGTAAACGACCTGAAACCACTCGAACGTGCAGTCGAGTATGCGGAAGAGCTCTACCCCAACAGCACCACCATCCGTCTCCGACGAGCCCATCTTATGATTTCTCATGAACAATACGCGCAGGCTTTGCAAGTGCTGAATCAGATGCGTCAGGCCGAGCCTGACAACACGGACGTGGCATACTCTCTCGGTGTGGCCAATGGTGCTGTGGGTCAGTCGGAAAAAGCCATAGCCTATTTCAAGGAGGCAGCTCGCGATGGCTGGATGCTGGGACGTGTCTACTCCAACATGGCGGAAGAATACTACAAGCTGAAAGACTACGATGCTGCACTGAACTTCTACCGCAAAGCAATGGAAAGCGATTCATACGACGAGATAACGGTATACAATTATTATGATGTCTCCTATGAATCCGGGCGCATTGAGCAGGCAGCGGATTTCCTTGGACATTTCGTGAAAGATAATCCTTATTGCAAAGAGGCTTGGTACTGTCTCGGTTGTGCCTATCGCGACATGACGCTCTATGAGAAGGCGGTGGACTCTTTTGAATTCGCCATTGCTATTGACAAAAACTATGTTGATGCCTACATAGCCCTCTCGCAGACGCAAGACTTTATGGGCCTTACCAGTGAGGCTGTGA
>Ga0310697_10004386_pt1 | contig 13956 bp, 9 predicted proteins | sample 172DNAGHGlowgp2_FD_203883 | JGI IMG/M metagenome (GOLD analysis project Ga0310697, IMG submission 203883) | Sheep rumen microbial communities from Palmerston North, Manawatu-Wanganui, New Zealand - 1728 DNA GHGlow gp2 (v2) (version 2) | ecosystem: Host-associated > Mammals > Digestive system >...
CCCTGTCGCAATTTACATTGAAAACAGGGCATGAATGCTGCGTGTAAATGCAATCAATAGACAAGAATTGTTAAAATGCCTCACTTTTAATCCAAAAAGTTTGGTTTTTAAAACAGTATCTGTCCCCACGGCTATCCCCACGGCTATCCCCACGGCTATCTTCAGGATGAGACGTCCTTCAAGTACTCAACGTTCCTGACCCCGTGAGTACTTTCAAATAGTTCTGAGAATTATCCATATCTTTTTGCTTTTCGATAGTCTGCTATGGGGGCCACCGTCGTCGGATGGCGTGTGGCAATGTGATAACTGATACCAATCCAGTTAAGTTCGTCGAGGAAGGCGTTAAGATATGTATCATCCGCGAACCGCTGCATCAAGCTGATACAAAACGTACCACCCACAGCACTCATCTCGATGGTAAGGGCATACGGCGTATAGGCCTCTGTGTACATCTCACTGACGTATTGTTCGGCAGCACCCAGATTAGCTTTGCCGACATAGCTGACACAGGCTGAAGCAGCCGACAACGCTACAATGAAGGCTTTAGCCATTGCCTGATGGCGACCCTCAAGAGTGGGCACCTTTTCGAATATGTCTTGTGTGTTTTGTGTTTGCCAGAAACCCTCAATGACGTTATCTTCGTTTGACTGCAAGGCCACCATGCCTCGGAATATCGTCTGCTGCAATTCAAGATCCATACCGCGCATCTCGTCGTTCAGGGTCAGACGGAGCGCTCCAGCCATTGTCTGGCCAGCCTGCGGACAGCCCAGGGCAGGACGCTGGTTGATGGCCAGTGCCACCATCGGCACTCCTTCTGTCACATCAGGATGCAGACGGGCAATAGCACGGGTAAGCAGCAATGACACGAGCGTTGCTGGCGATGTGTCGCCTGATGACACATACTTCATCATCTCTTGCTCCTCGACAAGGATGTTCACAGTTTCCACAGGCTCATTTACAATCGTCTTAGCCTGCGTGGTGAGATTGATACACTGCTTACGTTTCGGCAGGGGCAGTGGGTGTAGGTTGTCGGGCTTGGGCTGAGCGGCAGGGTCTTCCCATTCTGCCGGACTAATCGTGTCACCTGCTACTCGAATATTCTCACGGCTCAGTGTCGCATCATATCGGCGGCTACAATACTCATAGAGTAGCGTGCGAAGAATGTTGTAGGCTCCCGTGCCATCAGTCAGACAATGGAAGAAATCGATGGCGATACAGTCGTCCCAGAAGCAGAATGCCAGCAGATGGTTGTTCGACTCTGGGCCAATCAGTCGCACAGGTCTTTCGCCTTCGCTGACCACCCACGGCTCGCTGTTGTCTTCATACACAAAATATTCCGTACCAGCATTATCTTTCCTTAAGCCGAGCTTCACTTGATAGTATGGGTATCGCTGGCGCGTCAGCTCCACGGCCTGGCGCAATAAATCACCGCGGACGGCATCCCGTATCTTCAATGTCATGCGGACTGTCCAACTCATCTCTGCTCCTGCCCATGTCAGATAGAATCTCTCTGACAACAGTTTCTTTCCTATATTATAGTTCATATCTATGATTACTTATTGATAGCGCAGCGCGCCAACATTCTCGTTCTTCTTATATTTTTATATGTGCAAAGTTACACAATTCTTGCGTTTTTACGCAATAATACAGCAATTATTAATTATTTTTTGTATCTTTGAATACACACGTTCCTACACAACGTTCTTCGACGAGCGAAGCGGCAGAGCCGAGCGCCTGTCCCCCTTGCGTATCACCGGGGCCAGGCCCCCTGATAGGTCTGGCCCTACTGATAGCCTGAGGCAGAATGATTAATCCCTCACCGCACTTCAACTGCGGCGAGGGATTCTGTTGTGGTCTAAGGAGTATAGAAGAGACGGAAGGCTATTTGTCGCCATAATGCCCATAGGCAGAGAGCTCTTCTTCTGTCATCAATGTGGGGTCATTTTTCTCTTTCACCAGTTTCTTGGCAAATCGCGTAAGCCGCTTCATCAGCGGTTCACTATCAGCAATGGCACCTATGCTCTGCCAAAGTTCTGTGTTCATTGCATTCAATTCTATTGCAGTCATATCATTATCTTTAAATTTCGTTGCAAGATAGGAACTTTATTTGAAACTTCCAAATTTTTAGAAACTTTTTGGTTGTTTGTGGTGTTTTTGTTCGGTTGCAAGTTTATTTATCTAAAATTTGGAAAGTATTGTTTTTTTTACTATATTTGCAGCGTGATTTAAACTGAATTCAAACAATAACGAATCAATAAAATAATAAAGGTTATGAAGACAAGGCATTTTCTGATGATGGCAACCCTCGCAGTGGGAATGGTCATGACAAGTATGCTGATAACATCGTGTTCGAAAGAGGACAATCAGTCCTCCAACGACATGAACGTCTTGGAACAGAGCCTTATCGGCCTGTGGTACGAGGAGTTCAAGTATGAGGACGTGACCGAGGACGGCAAGCCCTTTAACCACGCCTTGATCGTAGTAGAGACCAAAGCCGACCACACAGGCTACGTCGCGCTGGCTGTGTTTGATGACGAGTTCAACGAACCGCTCGAGATTTACGGCGGTCCGAAGGATGCACCGTTCACATGGCAGGTGACAGCCGATGGGCATATCATACTGACGGATCCGAATACAGGCACGTCCATCATGTCGTCGCGTACTCGTAGTGACGGAAATCACAGCAACTTTGTCGATATTGGTCAGATAAAGATGAATAGTGCGCAGGGGAGTATCGCCTTCAGCAATGCATCTCATGCAGGTTCGCTAATCAAGGCCGGAAGCGGTAAAAACGGTATGATTCAGGACTGGATGGCGAAGTCGACCCTTCCTCGGGCCTGCATCACTGACAGCATCCCGGTGGAGCTTTTCCCCGACTATATGAACTACGTGTTCAACTACCCTTCGGTCGACCCCTTCGGCAATCCCTGCACACTCAGCGGTACCATCACGGTCGACAAGACGCTGATAAAGGACGATAAGCCATACCACGGCATTCTGCTCTACAACCACTTCACAATCTACGCCACCACACAGGCGCCATCACGTGGAGCCGTTGAGTTCCCGACGGGGGCGGCCTTCACCAACTTCATCGTCGTGGCACCCGACTACTACGGCTTCGGCATCACTGAGAAAGAGCCGCAGGCCTACTGTATCTCACGGGCCAACGGACGCGCCTCGCTCGATGCCTACCTCGCTGCCAAACGGTTGATAGAAGACCTGAAAGTGAAGAAAGGCAACGATTTCGTCATCGCCGGCTATTCGGAGGGTGGACAGACCACGATGAGCGTGTTGCGCGAAATATCGGAACGCCATCCTGAGATAAAGGTGAAACGAGCCTTCGCCGGCGACGGTCCTTACGACATCAACTCGATGTACGACGCCATCACCAAAGGTTACACAGAGATGCCCAGCACCGTCTGCAACGTGCTCTATGCCTACAACCACTTCTTCCGACTGGGTTACGGCATCCACGACTATCTGAAGGATCCCGTGGCCAGCCATTTCGACGAGTGGTTCCTCAGCAAGAAGAACAAGCGTAAGGCCCTTGACGAGGAACTTATCAAGACCAAAAAGACGAGTGACATCTGTACTGCGGCCGTCCTCAATACCAATAGCGCCCTGTCGCGCCGGTTCAAGGGAGCCTTCACCCAGGATGCCCTCACCAGCGGCTGGAAGCCCCGCCGCGACTTTGACGTGATGCTCTTCCACGACACGAAGGACGATGTCGTGCCAGTAGAGAACTTCTATGCCATGAGCAAATTCCTCAAGGATAATGGTATCAAGACGGAGGAGTTCGTCGGCGAGTACAGCTCCGAAACGATCAAGGAACTCGGTGTCACCAACCATGAGACATCAGCCCTTACCTTTTTCCTCAGGATTATCGAGTGGATGACGGCGAACTATTAACCGCATCAACATACTGGAGCCACGCTATCACGGGGCCATAGCCATTCAGTTCGTCCTTAAGGAAGTTCAAAGACTCATCACCAAAATACAACTTGGTGGGATTGTAGTAAGAAAAGTTGCCTAACATGTCTATATTCTTTTTTTAAATGCTAATATTCGTATAGTTTGATGTGAAGGATCTTCCATTCATCAACACCGATGCGGGCGTGACGGCCTTGATGGGTTTGGTCACCGTTATGACGACGGAGGTATTGCATAATGCCGTCGCCAGAGACAGCGACTTCATCGACAGAAAGGATACCAAGACGTTTGCCACTAAAACGTTTATTTGCATTTTGGTCTACGCTCCCACCAGCCTCGGCAAAACCATCCTCACCTAATTGTTTCTTTTCTTCCTGCTGTTTCTCCGTGGGTGTTTTAAAGTCGATGACAACGCCACTGCCTGCCAAAAGATAGTCAAACTTGCCAAGACGGATGAGTATGGCTCCGCCTTCGAGCCATGTACTGCCGTCGGTGGCACGGGGATCCCAAGGCAGAGTGAAGTAATGACGACAGGTCATCACCACACCATTATCATCGATGATACGCTCACGATCCTCTTGGTCGAAGAGAAGGCCCCAAGACTTAGAAGTGAAAAGTGAAGAGTGAAAAGTGAAAAGTTGGCGCAGCAGGTTGTATGCCTGTGTTACGGATTCCGTTTCTTTTGGGCTGGCTTGGTCGATTGCAAAAGGACTGAAGCCCAACGCCAGATGCTCACCGAAGGCATAGAGAGCACGGACACCGCTGTTCTCGCAGCAACGGCTCTCAGGGATAAAGAGGCGATTCTTTATTTGGCCACCATCCTGCGGACGCAAGGGCATCGCATACTGTGCGCACCACGACTTGAAGCCAGTGTCGTAGATATCGGGAGCGAGCAGGTCGATGCTGGGTGCACCCTCATGCCAGAAGTCGATGAGATGAGCCAATGGTCCTGCCGATGGATATTCACCAGGACGACGTCCACGACTGTTCATCGCGGCATTTACATAAAGCGGCATATCGTGTATTTCTCGAGCCGCCTTAGCCAAGTGTTCCACATATCGGGCATAACTCAGTGCCATAAACTTCTCATCGGCATACTCATCGGTGCCGTAACGTTCTGCCCAACGTTCCTTTTTATAGGCCTTCTCAGCCAATGGCGAATGATCGCGTGCCGACTCCAACATACCGATTTCATTTTCTATCTGCATCATGATGACCACCTCGCGTTGTGGGTCTTTCTCACGGATACGCCGCATCAGTGCCGAGAATGCTTTCAGGTCGGCCTGCAGTACATTGTCGCTGAAGCACGAGGCTATCTCCATCTGCTTCCCCTCGGCAGTCATCGCCCGAGGGAATCGCTTCGCGTCCTGTTTGAACCAGCCAGGTGTATAACACGACATTGAGTTCTTCCATGCGCCAAACCAAAGGAACACGACATGCAACTGCTCGCGTCGCGCCACGTCGATGGTACGGTCGATGAGCGTGAAATCAAACTTCCCCTCTACAGGTTCCATCAACTCCCAATAGGCTGGCACAAGCACCGTGTTCAGTCCCAATGCCCGCATCCGTGGTATCACCTCGTCGATATCCCCCACCGACGTAGCGGCGGAGTTACTCAACTCGCCACCAAGGATAGGGCAGGGGAGCGTCGATAGCCTGTCATCTGCAATGGCATTCTGCATCGTGACCAGTGCAATAAGGGAAAAAATTAGTCTTCTCATATTCTGTAGTTTGCGCTATCACGGGGCCTGGCCCTACTAATAGATCATTACTTAATAAACTTTACCTTCGACGCATCACGGGGCTTGGCGTCGGGCTGCTCGTCTGGATAGCCAATGGAGATGACGTAAAGCAGTTTATAGCCTTCAGGAATATCGAGACTGTCGCGGAAGGCTTGGGCTTTCTCGTCAGTCGTGAGGAAGCGTATGGGACCTGTCTGAATACAGGTGCCAAGGCCCAAAGTCTGAGCCGCTAGCATCATGTTCTGTCCCATGAGACCGGCATCAAGGTCAAACCTGCCGTCAGCCGGAGCACAGACGCAGATGAGGTTCGGCGCGTTGCGGGTTTGCCCCTTCACTGATGCCATCAAATTCTGATCTTCGATAACACGTACAGCCCAGTTCTGTCGATTCATCGCACTCGGAGCATTGATACCAGCAAGGGCTACGGCTTCCAGTTTCTCATGTTCCACAGGCTTGTCAAGATACTTGCGGATGGAGCGACGCGCCATGATGTTGCTCAGTACAGGATTGACCTCTATCTGCATGTCGGCCTCAATGGTGGCAATCTGATCGCGCGACTCATAGCGCTTGATGACCTTGCCGTCGCGACCGACGAGGAACTTGGTGAAGTTCCACTTGATATCACCGCCGCCGGCTTGCGCCTTCAGCCAAGTGTAAAGCGGATGGGCGTTCTCGCCGTTCACATCGATCTTGTCGAACTGCGGGAAATGGATGTCGAAGTTGGTCGTGCAGAACGAGTGAATTTCCTGAATCGTGCCGGGAGCCTGCTGGCCAAACTGGTTGCAGGGGAAGTCGAGAATCTCGAAGCCTTGAGCGTGATACTTCTGGTAGAGCGGCTCCAGGTCCTTGTACTGCGGCGTAAATCCGCATCGCGTAGCGGTGTTTACAATCAGCAACACCTTACCTTTGTACTCGGCGAGCGACACATTCTTTCCTGCATCGTCTTTCACCGTGAAATCATAAATACTTGACTGTGCCGAAAGGGTCAGCACGCCCATCATTGCCATGAGGCAGAAAAAAAATCTCTTCATAATCGTATAGTTTTTGTTATTCTGCTGCGAAGATACGCAAAAAATCCCAACGCTATCACGGGGCCTGGCCCTGGTGATAGGTCATTGATATATGATTTTGCATGTTCCGCGATAGAACTCGATCTTATGAGGCTCTACACCTGCGTCGTAGGAGTCTAAGAACTGACCTGTATCGGTATAGACATTCACAAAGCCTGGCAAATCATAACTGGGATAACCAGTATCGGGATTCTGCCGACGGGAAGCAATATAGATATAACCGGTATTCCAATCGAAACCGATGGCACACGGACTGATCAGTGTATGAGTTGCATCGTCACTCAGATTCAGTGTCGTCGTATGGTTCGATTGGATATCATAGACGCTATAGGTAGGGCCTGAACCACCCCAAGGGTCGTTAAAGGTAAAGATATAATTGCCACAGGCTGTCATACCTGTGGCATTAGGAACTACCAGACTGGCATTATTGCCGCTGACCATATAAACGCCGGCATCCTTCTGATTATAGTTTTCGTCATTGTGACCGAGGTCGAGCACGTAGAGTGTACCTGTGCCAGACACATAGATCTGCTGCGGATATATCATATTGTCGATCTTGATCTCCGTGACAGAACTACTGGCCAGATCGATACAGGAAATAGAACCATTACCCATGCCCCAGTCGCTGTTGGCTACATAGAGTTTGGGCTGAGCAGAACTGAGGTCAAAAGCCAGTCCTTCAGGATAAGAGCCTACCTGATACTTATGCATTAAGGTGAAGTTTATCGTATCGATGGCTGCCACATAACCGTCGTAGGTAGTGAAATATACCTTATCGCCATAAGCAGCGATACAGCGGGGAGTATGGCCTTCTGCATCGCCCAACAACTCTGTAGTGCTCACCTGCTTGAGTTCCTTACAGTTTCTGACATCCAATACATAGATGCTGTTCTCGTCAGAACCTACGACATACACCTTCTGGCCATATACAATCACATCGTTAGGCGTACCACCCAGACTCTTGCCATTAACATTCTTATAGACATCCGCCGTCGCCTTACCCGTTGTATAGTCAAAATAGGTCAGACTACCATCGATAACCTGATAAGAACTACCGTTATTAACCACAAACACGCCCTTGGTCACGAAAGTCTCAGATTGCATGTCATTATCCGGATTACCCGGATTATCCGAATTATCCGTCTGGCAACCCGTGAGGAGACCAGCACCCATTGCCATCACAGCAAGACTTAACAAATACTGTTTCATTCTATCTTCTTTAATTTTTATCCGGCACAAAGTTACAAATAAAAATCGGACTGACCAAGCGTCAGCCCGATTATTTTAGTTACACCCGTCGAAAGTACATATCACCGGGGCCAGGCCCTACTGATAGCCCCTCTGTACACATCTAGTAGGCATATACTAATCTGTACTTCTCATGCAGTTGGCGGAGTGAGCCGTCGGACTTCATCTGTCGGATGACATCATTCACCAGTTGAAGCAAATCCTCCTGTCCCTTACGCATCAGCACACCAATCTCACCGTGGGTGAAAGGTTTGTTCAGTAATGGCGCGGCCAGTCGGGTGTCCGTCTGCACATAGTAGGGGGCCTCCGTGATCTCCGTTATCATCACGTCGGCCTCGCCCTCGGCAATGAGCGACGGGATTTCCTCGTTCTTGGGATAAACGATGATGGAAGAGTGGGGGAGATTCTCGTTGGCGAACTTCTCATTCAGTCCACCGGGATTCACCATCACACGGACTTCGGGCTTGTCGATGTCGGCTAATGACTGGTAGCGGTCTGACTCCGAAGCACGGCAAAGAATGGTCTTGCCATTTGCCAGATAGCCTTCGCTCATGAGCATCGTCTCTCGTCGGGTATCAGTGATGGTGATGCCGCCAATGGCGAGGTCGAAGATCTGCGGTTCTGTCAGGACATCTGCTGTCAGCGTAGGCCAGGAGGTTGGTACAAACTGAATGCCGACACCCAAACGCCTGGCAATCTCGCCAGCCACTTCGATGCCAAAGCCCCAGTAACTCCCGTCAGCCTCACGGAAAGACAAAGGGCGGTAGTCGCCCGTCGTTCCCACTTGCAATGTGCCGCGTTCCTGAATGCGGGTGACAGTCGGTTGGTGCAGTTTCCGCCACGCTTTGGCACGAGCATTGATATTCTTCGCCAGACACTCGCTGTAGAGCCAAGGCTCGCAACTGTGGATGTCACCCACGTTGAGGAAGCCTTTGTAGGCGGCATATTCCGAGCCGCTGTAGCCGCTGACTACAAGAACGTGGTGTGAAGGTGCGACGGTGACGGTAATCGTATCATAGAGCGTGGCGGGAGTAGCGTCCGTCCGCCAGTTCACGGGGTTGATGCAGATGTCAGAGGCTGAGATGACGGGGATGACGTACTTCACATCTTTCACCGTGTTGTAGCAGATGGTGACACCCGTATCCGTCTCACCCTCAGCAGGACGGATGTGGCTGCACTGTGCCATGTCGGCATTGGTCACCTTGTAGCCCAGCACGTAGGCCGCTGCCAACTGGTTGTACGTCTCGTCGTCGATGTGTTTCAGCAGTTCCACCACGGCCAGACCACCCTGACTGAAGCCTGCGATGATAAGTGGGCGAGACGTGTCGCGATGAGCCTGGAAATGGTCAAAGGCTGCACAGACATCGTCCATCGCCAGTCGGGTACGATTCCTAATCGTGTCCTCGTTCTGTGTCAGCCAGGCCTCCATGGTGGTGTGGCGGTAGAACGGAGCAAAGAAGCGGTTGCCGGGCGACATATATGCTGCCACCTTGTTAATCTCCAAATCGACCATACGCCCACGGTGCTCGGGGTTCCATACGTCGGCATAATGACATACCCTGCCATCCTCCATCGTCCAGTCTTCTTCCCACGTCGATACGACATAGAAGATGTCGGCGCCAGTATCGTCGGTGTCGCCGTCGACGGTCACCCACATCGCTGCGTCGTTGTAGTCGGGTGCTTGTGGAATATACGTCGCCTGCTCATACTGGCTCACAGCATTATCCTCGTTCGCCGTACACGACGCAAACGAGGCAGTACTGCCAAGCAGTACGACGGTCAGAAATATAAAGAATACCTTCCGCATCACACTGCAAAGGTAGGTATTATGTTTGATTTATGCAATGGTTTCGGGCTTTTTTAAAAGATTTCCGCATAGAAATTGCTATAATATTTAAAAAAGTTGTACTTTTTCAGTCTATTTGACTACTAAGACGCTTATGTCGGTTAGATTGAAAGGTAAGAATAAGTATTTGATGTAACCAATTTGTAATATAATGATGAGAAAGAATTTATGGATGCTCGCCGCCATCCTGATTTGCGGCGCAATATCATCAGGGCCAGGCCCTACTGATAGGTGGTACAACAAAAATTTCGGGCTAACGTTTGGTTAGTCCGATTTTTATTTGTACCTTTGCACCCGTGATACAGAAATGTGTCAATGTGAAAGTTGAGGCATAACCTCGACCTTCGCCCGTAAAGGTTCGCTTAGCCGCGATTAATTGGGAACTGGGGTGTGAATCCCCGACTGTCCCGCAGCAGTGAACTCCATTATGGCTCCTAAGCATAAACGCCATTGAGAATTCTCGAGAAGGCGCTTGGGAGTGGAGGAAAGTCTGAAGACCAGCCTTTTTCGGTAACATGCCAAACGGCCCTCGATGTAAGGGCGTGAGGCGCAAGCATTACTTTTTTGGTTCAGCGCCGTTCGGCTTTGCCGCTTTGCTATGCAAAGATTTGTGCGCATACGTGTATTATTATATAAGTTCAACGGGGCGACCTGTCGTGAGACAACGTTTCCCCTTTTTAACGAGATTATTAAATAAATCATTATGATATACAGTTTTATTGTCGTTTTCGAATTTGTGCTGGCCTTCATCGGTGTTGCCCTGCTCATCAGGCACTACAACCACAATTGACGGAGCGGAAGAACTTCCGCTCGGCTTTGCCGCTTTCCAACAAAGGGACGAAAGAAGTTTTTCGTCTTATTTTTCTTTTTTTACCCCCCAAAGCACGACTTTCAAAGAAAAGTGCTATCTTTGCACGATGTATTAACAATAGTTGAAATATTAGGATTTCAGTATATGGCAAAGGTTCTTTTAATTAACGGTAGCCCCAGAGAGAACGGGAATACGTTCACAGCTCTGAGCGAAGTAGCAAAAACCCTGAACGAAGAGGGTGTTGAGACTGAAATTATCAGCATCGGCAAGCAGGCTGTGCAAGGTTGTATCGCCTGTGGCATGTGTGGACGGAACGGTGCACGGTGTACTTTCCACGATGACTTGTATTATAAAATATGGAGAGCCGTGAAGGATGGCATCGACGGACTGGTCATCGGTTCACCTGTATATTATGGTGGACCGAATGGTTCGCTCTGTGCCTTGCTCGACCGTGTATTCTACTCATTGGGAAATGAACTGAAATTCAAACCAGGTGCCAGTGTGGTGGTATGCCGCAGGGGTGGGGCATCGGCTGCCTTTGACCGCCTGAACAAGTACTTCATGATTCTGAACATGCCCGTCGTCAGCTCGCAATACTGGAACATGGTGTATGGACAGACTCCAGGACAGGCATCACAGGATGAAGAAGGAATGCAGACGATGCGAACGCTTGGGCGCAATATGGCTTGGATGATTCACAAACTGAATGTCAGCGAGGACGGACATCCTGAGCAGGAGAGCCCGTTGAGAACCAATTTCATCAGATAAATACTGTTTGTGAGGATGTCCACCCTCCGGTCGTCACTGGGATATTGGTTTTATTCTCAGATGACGCTCGTAGCGGGTGGGCTTGACCTGATAGCCGGGCAGGACATAGCAGGCCGTGCAGCCTACGCCGGTCGTATTGTAGTCGAGGTTCAGGGTGATGCCGTCTTGCTTTTGGAGCTGGTAGGTATATACCGCCTTCGTCAGGTTGTCGGTGCTGTAGTGGTAGGCGTTGAAGTTGAACGGCTCGTCCATCGCGAAACGCAGTCCCTGGCCAGAGCCGTTACTCATGTCGAGCCAGCGGTTGTCGCAGCGCAGACCGCAGTCCTGCGGAATGAGGTAGGGCTCGAACATCTCGTCCACTGTGCGCTCATAGATGCCGATGGCGTAGCCGGTCTTGCGGTCGGGATAGTTCTCCTCGGGGCCTCGGCCGTACCACTTCACCTGCTGCATGGGGTCGATGAGCGTCATGGTGAGTCCGATGCGTGGCAGTAGTGCCGGCATGGGGCCTTCGGGCTCAAGGATGTGATGCAGTGCGATGGTGCCGTCGCCGTTGATGCGGTACTCATAGACCTCTGAGAATCCCGAATAGCGCAGGCCGGTGATGTATGCGTCGAGGGTTGTGTTGACGGGTGCGCCGAACTGCGAGAAGCAGCGCACGTTGATATACACCTGCCCGTCGGCCTCGAATGCCTGGCAGGAGATTGGGATGCGTGTGATGGCGTCCAGGTTGTTGCTGTAGAACTCGTTGGCTATCTGCGAGCCGTTCCAGGCCTTGCGGTTGTTGTAGGTGATGTTCCATTGGTCCCAGCCGTCGACTTCGAGTGCCAGCGGTGCGCGCCAGACGTTCAACTGGAGGGGCGACTTGAGCAGTTCCTGCCCGTTCTGCCGGATGCTGAAGAGTTGTCCGTCGGCCGTGAAGGTATAGGCGAATCCGTCGCCGCTCACGGTGATGGCATCGTCGGTCCTGCTGAGCGTCGCCTTGCCTACGGTCTTGTCGGAAGGTACGGCCGTCTGTCGCCAGGGCAGTTCCAACTGGTCCCAGGCAGCGACGTGTCCCTTCTTCGCCCATATCTCGTCGGCCTTCAGCGCGCTGGTTATCATCAGGCGGTATTCGCAGCCGGGCTTGACGGCGGGCCGGCTGTAGGGTAGGGTGACTACTTTCTTACTGAGCGGCTCCACGTCGGGACTGAACGTGCCTTGCTGCAGGCAGGTGCCGTCCTCATAGAGTTCCCATTTCATATCATAGTAAGAGGTATTGAGGAAGTGGTTTCTGTTCCATATCTCCACCGTCGCGTTGTCGGCGCTCAGCAGCGTGCATGCTATGGGCTGTGCTGCCTTCTTCATCTGCCAGATTTCGGGCTGTACGGTTCGGTCGGGCCATATCGTGCCGTAGGTGCGTGCTCCGATGCCGTAACTGAAGAATTTGCCCTCCTGCTGTTCGGTCTCGAAGTCGAGGTTGAGCACCTGTCCCGATGCGTCGGCGATGATGACATTGTCCATCAGTGCGTCGCAGATATACACCCGTGTATCCTGTCCGTGGGTCTGCTCGTTGCGGCCAATATTCACTGGGAAAGGCGCGTTGATGATATTGCCCTGAGCCTCCATCTGGGCTACCTGAGCGTTGTCGATGCTTACTGTCATCTGCTTGCCGTCATAGCAGGCCTCCACATGGTGCCACTTGTTCTCCCAGTCGCCTGGCAGCGGAGCAGTGAGTTCGTATTTGTGGTTGGTGGCTGCTGGCCTTCTGCCGAAGGGCCGTGCGCCTGCGTCGCCCTGTGCGGCGGGAGCCTTGTCGGTGTTGATGTAGAACTGCAGTTGGTCTTTGCCGTTCTGCTGCACGCCGAACTGCCACTCTCCCTTGGTGACGAATGATCCGCAGGAACTGATGAGTTTGCGGGGGCAGACGTCGAAACTGACGGTGAGTGTGCTGCCGGTGAGTTCGAGGCAGTCGTCGCGATATACTTCCACCCACTCGTCGTGCCCGCTCAGGTCGATGACGTGGTTCTTGCGGTTACGGCTGTCGGCCACTAATTTGGCATTGCCCATGATATGCGCCATGACATCGTGGCCTGATTTGTCCTTGAGCCTGCGTGCAGGCTGGGTAAGTCCAGGCGACACGAAGTCCCATACGGCACCGCCGATGCAGCGCTCATGGGTATAGACGGCGCGCCACATCTCGTCGAACATACCGCCGCTGTTGCCGGCTACCGATATATACTCATCCATGAACGACGGGCGCACGTCACCGTCACCGTGTTTTCCCACCCTGAGGTCAAGAGCCAGGGCAGTAGGGTAGCGTGGACCGATGATATCCTCTGCGGGATGACTGTAGGCATTGCCACCGTACATCCACCAGCGGGTGTGGTCGTATTTGCGCCCTTCGGCAATCACCTCGCCGATGTTAGGACCCTCGCCGCTCTCGTTGCCAGCGCTCCAGAAGAGTACCGCAGGCTGGTTTCTGTCACGCAGCACCATGCGGCGCACACGTTCACGATACATCGGTATAAATCGTTTGTCGCCAGAAACCCATTCGGTGGCATG
>Ga0310697_10004388_pt1 | contig 13952 bp, 11 predicted proteins | sample 172DNAGHGlowgp2_FD_203883 | JGI IMG/M metagenome (GOLD analysis project Ga0310697, IMG submission 203883) | Sheep rumen microbial communities from Palmerston North, Manawatu-Wanganui, New Zealand - 1728 DNA GHGlow gp2 (v2) (version 2) | ecosystem: Host-associated > Mammals > Digestive system >...
CGCCTCCTCCCGGGATACGGCAGGGCTCGGCTGCGGCGCGTTCGGATCGTCCCGGTGCACGTCGGTCAGGGATTTGTAATAGTATTGATACCGGAACGTCAGATAGGAATTGACGTCATCCTCCTGCGTATGCTGATTCAGGATCGAGAGGCGTCCGAACCTGCCGCCGACGTCGCCGCGGCAGCAGAAATAGGTCGCGTCCCCGTTCGTTTTCCATCCGACCGTGATCGGCGTCAGCTCGTCTGCGTCCGGCGCGGCGTTGTATTCCTTCCGGAGATCGTCGACAAGCCTCTGATAGTATTCCACGCCCGCTTCATACCGCTCCGGATGTGCTTTGACCTCCGCAAGATCCTGTAGAGCCTGCAGAAGATCCGCTTCCAGGTCCTTCTTCAGAGGACGGTCAAAATCGTAGAGCGGCGCGTCGCCGAACAGCGCTTTGACGATCCGGTCGAGATTGTACGCTTCGAACGAGACGGCGTCGGACCGTACGCTCTTTAGATGCTTGCAGGCAGGCAGTTCCGGTTCGGCGTCAAACGAAATCTCGACGCCGTTTTCGGTAAATGACGCCGAGATGTGCGTCGGAATGTCTTCTTTTTCCGACGGCGCCGACGCTTTGGGTCGATCTGCATTCTTCTGGATGACGTATTCCTCCTCCGGCGTAGGCACGCATGCAAGAAGGGCAAGGGATAAAAGAATCACAAGCAGTTTTTTCATATGAAAACACCTCCTCAATAGCCTTTTCGCGGATCGATGATACTGCCGTCGATCGCGTTGATGACGCAGAGCGGGTAGCCCGGTCCGAAGAAAGAGGTTTTGGAACCCGCAAATTCGCAGTCACCCGTGAAAAACCATGCGGGGACCAGAAGCCCGCTGTAGGGATCGTTCTTCTCGCGAATGCGGAACAGACCGAGCTGCAGGTCCGTCACGGTGACGGTCGCGTCATCGAAGCCCTCGGCAAACCTGCGCTCCATCTGCTGTTCAAATGCTTTCAGGATATCTTCGTACGGCAGCAGCGTTGCAGATTCCGAAATCACGTCCGTCACGCGCAGCGCGCCGAACCAATCCGCGCATAGGATCTCGCCGTCGCCGCCGACAACGACCGTGACGTATTCGTATTGCCACGGTTCGATGTATTCATCGTTTTGTTCGTCCTTGTTGTATGCGCTTGAAGTACAGTAGCAAAGCCCCGCGCCGTGAAAGACCGGCGAGAAACGCACGACGTACGCCCAGTTATTTGCGACGCCTGCGCCTTCGCCGTCCGTGTCCGCGTCATTGGCCCACAGCACCGAAACAGCCGTCAGGTCAACGATGCTTTCAAACGGGGCCTTGGCAATCGCGATCGCTTCGTTCGGCGTGATCGAAGCGCCGTCGTGCGGCCGGTCGTATTCGCTTTGCGGGATTACGTCGTGCGGCTTGGATTCGATATCAAAGCCGCCTGCGTGCTGCGGCGTTGCGGGCGATTGATAGATCGCGGGTCGGTCCAGATCCTCCGGCATGTATTGCATGGTGCGATGGCGCGACTGACCCTCCTGCTCATAGGGACTGCCGACGACCCATACCGGCGTCCAGTTTTGACCGAGAATCAAAGGAAGCCGCCCGTCGTATTCCGGCAGCGGAAGAAGCGTATCGTCGGTCGGCAGCTCGTTATAGACCTTTTGCAGGCGTTCGAGCTCCGCCCTTCGTTCGTCAAGCATCCGCTGCCATTCGTCTTCGCCGAAGCCGGTGGTGCGCAGCCATTCCTGCTCGTCCGCTTCCGTCGGCTCCTCGATCAGCGCGGCAATCTGTTTCGCCACCGTTTCGCGCGTCAGATGATAGGACCATTCATACACGGTATCGGTGCCCAAAAAACGCTTTGCAAGCGTCAGACGCTCGTCGTTTGTGAGCGTGGTTCTTACGACGCGCAGTACCGGGAAGTTCCCTTCCGTCAGCACATGGATCGGTACGTCCGCAACAAGATGAGCGCCGCTTCCGACGGTCTTTTCGCATTGAAAACGCTCCGGGAACTGTTCCCTGACCGGCGGCAGCGTCGCCTGTGCGTTTTGCTGTTCCCGGTCTTCGGCACGTACCGTTTCGATCAGTACATTGGTATCCTTCTGCTTCACCGCATCCTTCTCCGGTGTAGGCACGCAGGCGAGAAGAAGGGAGAGGGATAAGAGAATTACAAACAGCTTTTTCATATGAGCGTCTCCTTAATAGCCGAGACTGCGGTCGATGATGCTTCCGTCGATCGCGTTGATCGTCAGGAACGAATAGAACCCGTCGTTATATGAGGTGAATGTATTGCCCGGATAAGTGCTTTCGAGATACCCGAGAAAATCCCATGCGGGCACCAGAAGCGCGGTGTCCTTGTCCTGTTCGCGCACAAGCGCAAGCCCGAGCCGTACCTCGCTGATCACATAGCGGTCGCTGTGCGAGACCTCTCCTTCTTCCGGATGATCCGCCTTGTTGTCCTTCAAAACCACCATACGTTCAAAAATCGATTGGATCTCGGAGAAAGGCAGCAGCTTTGCGTCCGCGTTTACCGTCTCCAGAATATCAAGCGGACCCTCATAGCGCAGGTAGTAGACGCCTGTGTCGTCGATATCGATGTAAAGCGTTTCGCTCTGCAGATCGGTATTGAACATGCTCCCCGCATTGTTGCTCGTATAGGTCGTCGGCGCCGCGCCGAACGTACGGGTCAGGATACAGGTCCAAACCGGTGCGTAATCATTGGGACCGTTATAATACGCATTTGCGCCGTAGCTTTTGCAAAGCGTGAAATCCGTCATCCCGAGCGCATCCGCAACCGCTTTGGCTTTCGCCTCCGCTTCGCTTTGCGTGATCTTCAGGACCTTTGTGACGTCGGAAAGGGCATCAAAAAAGTTCGGATTGGTTTTTTCGGCGTCTCTGAAGTATTCGAGATCTGCAATACCGGAGATCTCGCGGGCGTTCATGATGTGAAATTGCCCGAAGCTTTGAGACGGATCGACGAACGGTACACTCATGTAGTTGTCTGTCGTTTCGATCGGACCTTCGCTGTTATACGCCCTGACCGTCTCGAACGAAAAATCCGGTTCCACGCGCACCGGCTCGTCCGGCGCTTCGTTCAGATATCGGTTCAGCTTCTCCAAGCCCTCCCGCGCTTCCTCCGGCGTGTCATATTCGTTGAAATAGTTCATTCCGCCTTCGTCCCAATGGTCGATCGCGTCGATTGCCGCGTCCAGCCGTTCCCGCCAATAGCTTTTCGGGTATACGCCGTCATAGTAGTACGGATCGCTGCCCAGGAGCACGGAAATAAAGTTCTGCGCATCCGCTTCGGTAAAGTCACGCGGCAAAACACGTACGATCGGCAGCGGACCGTCCGGTACGAATATGGTCGCATCGACCGAAACGGTCACGTTGCCGCCCGCGCTCAGGAGTTCACATTGATAGCGATCGGGCACTTGCATTTTATACACGTTCGTTTCTTCGGCGCTTGCATCGTTTTCTGCGGCGGCGAGCATGGTTTGCGTGTTTTTCCCGACCACGATCTCATCTTCCGGCGTGGGTACGCAGGCGACGAAAAGGGCGAGGAGCAGGCAGAGGATGATGATTCGTTTCATAATAAGAACCTCCTGTATTTTTGTAAATTAAGACGCAGGACAGAATGAATTTGTGACAAAATCATGCAATGTGTCCATGTATATTTACAAAATAACATTGTGATTCGTCCGAAACGTCACAGAGTTGTCACAGAAATGTAATATGATCGTGAATAATCGGTAAATATGGAATTTTGTGTAAAAAAAGAAGGCTCTCGTCGGAGAGCCTTTCTGAACGTGTTCAAAGATTACACATCACGGCGCATTAAAACGCGGGCGGGGGAACGATGTCGTCGGCGCGGAGCGCGGCTTCACGCGCGCGGCGCTTTGCTTCCGCAGCCTCGGCGTCCTTTTTGCGCTGCTCCTCGATCTGTGCCTTGATCGCGTTTTCGATCTCCTGGCAGACCTCGGGGTTGTCCTTCAGGAACAGACGCGCGTTCTCACGGCCCTGCGCCATGCGCATCTCGCCGTAGGAGAACCATGAGCCGGACTTGATGATGATGCGGCGGTCGATCGCCATGTCGAGGATGCAGCCTTCCTTGGAGATGCCTTCGCCGTAAAGCATATCGAACTCAGCAGTGCGGAACGGCGGCGCGACCTTGTTCTTGACGATCTTGACGCGCGTGCGAGAGCCGACCGCTTCGTTGCCGGCTTTCAGCGTTTCGATGCGGCGGACGTCCATGCGGATGGAGGCATAGAATTTCAGCGCCTTGCCGCCGGTCGTCGTTTCGGGGTTGCCGAACATGACGCCGACCTTTTCACGCAGCTGATTGATGAAGATGACGACGGTATTGGTCTTTGCAACGCACCCGGTGAGCTTGCGCAACGCCTGCGACATCAGACGCGCCTGTAAACCTACGTGCGAATCGCCCATGTCGCCTTCGAGCTCGGCTTTCGGAACGAGCGCCGCGACCGAGTCGATGACGATCACGTCGATGGCGCCGCTTCTTGCGAGCGCTTCGGCGATATCGAGCGCCTGTTCGCCGGTGTCCGGCTGCGAAACATAAAGGTCGTCGATCTGCACGCCGAGATGCTCGGCATAGACCGGATCGAGCGCGTGCTCCGCGTCGATGAACGCCGCGGTGCCGCCCATCTTCTGCGCCTGCGCGACGATGTGCAGGGCGATGGTGGTCTTACCGGAGGATTCCGGTCCGAAGATCTCGACCACACGGCCGCGCGGCACGCCGCCGACGCCGAGCGCGAGATCCAGATCAAGGCAGCCGGTCGGGATCACGGAAACGGGCACGCGCGACGCGTCGCCCAGCTTCATGATCGCGCCTTTGCCGAAGCTTTTTTCAATTTGGCTCAATGCGATTTCCAATGCTTTTTCTTTTTCCAACATATCGTCTTCCTCACTTTCAGATCTTGCGTATAGTGTATTATATCACATGTCCGTTATTTCGTACAGATATTTCTGCGCAAAAGATCGAGCGCGTTGAGCATCGCTGCGTGGCGGATGCGGTCGCGGTCGCCGAACAGATTCAGCCGCTTTACGATCGTGCCGTCCTCGCTTGCGAGCGCGATGAATACCGTGCCGACGGGCTTGTCCGGCTCGCCGCCGTCCGGTCCGGCATAGCCGGTCGTGGACAGGGCGTAGTCGGTATTTGCGGCTTTCCGCGTGCCTTCCGCCATCTCTCTCGCGCATTCCTCCGATACCGCGCCGACCGTGTCGAGCGTTTCTTTGCGGACGCCGAGACGGCGCATCTTTGCGTCGTTTGCGTAGGTCACGTCGCCTTCGATGAAATATGCCGAACTGCCGGGGTAGTTGATGAACGCATCTGCAAGCCTGCCGCCGGTGCAGCTTTCGGAAACGGCAAGCGTCCTGCCGCTTTCGATCAGCGCGTGATGGCAGACCTCCGCAAGCTCACGACCGTTCGTGTCGTACACGACGTCGCCGAGCGTCGCCCTGATCGTCTCGATCACAGGCAGCACGAGCGCTTCGCCCTCGGCGTCGTCCCGGCAGCGGGCGGTGACGCGCAGCGTGACTTCGCCGGTCTTGGCGTACGGCGCGATCGTCGGGTTCGTCTGATGCTTGATGAGCTCGTCGAGCCGGTACGTCACGTCCGATTCGCCCATGCCGAAGATGCGGATCTCACGCGAATAGAGGCGGTGACCGGCTTTTTCGAGCAGCCAGGGGAGGACGTGATTTTTGAACATCGGCTGCAGCTCGCGCGGCGGTCCGGGCATCAGGACGGCGGCTTTGCCGTCCGCTTCCATGATGCAGCCCGGCGCGGTGCCGTTCGGGTTTTCAAGGATGATCGCGTCCGCGGGGAACATCGCCTGCTTTTTGTTGTTCGGCGCAATGGTCCTGCCTCTGGAGGAGAACCAGTATTTCAGCTTTTCCCATTCATCGTCAAAGAGGACAAGCTCCTTGCCGAGCGCCTTTGCGACGGTCTCCTTGGTAAGATCGTCGTCAGTCGGTCCGAGCCCGCCGGAAAGCAGCACGACGTCCGCGCGGGAAAGCGCGGTCTCGACCGCCTCCGTGAGCCGTTTCGGATTGTCGCCCACGACGATCTGGTGATACATGTCGACGCCGGACGGCGCAAGCTCTTTCGCAATAAAAAACGCGTTGGTGTTCAGGACCTGTCCCATCAAAAGTTCGGTCCCGACGCAGATCAGTTCAGCAATCATTGAGATTCAGGACTCCTTTGTTTTTTATGATATACTCAACCGCAGATACGACCGACAGCGCAAGCGCAACAAAGACAAGCGCTTCGATCAGGTACCGGAGATAGGGATTCAGCCAGAAGAACGGGAATTCGTCGTAGAGCAGCAGGGCGATCACGATGATATCCTGAAACGTCGTTTTCCACTTGCCGAGCTTGCCGGCGGCGATCACAACGCCCTTCGACGCGGCAATCAGACGTACGCCGGAGATCAGGAATTCCCGCGCGATAAAGACGATCGTGATCACCGGATGCAGCAGGTATTTCGGATGCGCGGCGTCGGTCGTGCAGGATAGCATAACGAACGCGGCGACGATCAGCATCTTATCCGCGATCGGATCCATCAGCTTGCCGAAATCGGTCACGAGGTTGTGCTTTCTTGCGTAATTGCCGTCAAGAATGTCGGTGATCGCGGCGGCAAGGAAGACCATGGCGGCGACCCAGTGAGAATACGGCGCAAACGCCGTCCAGAGATTCGGCAAAAGCAGCGCAAGAATAAACAGCGGGATCAGAAGGATCCGCAGGATCGTCAGCTTGTTTGCGGTATTCATAGGCATTCTCCGATCATATCGTACGGATCGGCGCCGGTGAGGCGGATCCTGAGGTACTGCCCGGGCTCGTGCCGGTAACTCGGCGCGACGCAGACCGCTCCGTCGGCGTCAGGGGCTTCGCGGACCGTTCTGCCGTAGGTTCCGTCCATGCCGGTCTCCTCGACGAGCATCAGAAGCTCGCGCCCGATCCAGCGTTCGTTGCGTTCCTTCGAGATCGCCTGCTGCTGCTCCATCAGCGCGGAAAGACGCGCCTCCTTAACCTCGTCCGGAATTTGATCCGGCATCGTTTCGGCAGCCGTGCCCTCCTCGGGAGAGAACGCGAACGCGCCGACGCGGTCGAACGGATAATCGCGCAAAAACTGCATCAGTTCTTCAAACTGCGCCTCGGTCTCGCCGGGGAAGCCGACCATCATCGTGGTCCGCAGCGTGAAATCGGGATAGTGCGTGCGGATGTGGTCCAGCACGCTTTCGATATGCGCCTTGCTCCCGCGCCGGTGCATGCGGCGCAAAAGCTCGTCGCTGCAATGCTGCAGCGGCATATCAAGATACGGCACCAGCTTTTCGCCCTCCGCAAGCGTGTCCAGAAGCGCCGGGGTGACCGTGTCGGGATAGGTATACAGCAGCCGTACCCACCGGAGCCCGTCGATGCGGTCCAGTTCTTTGAGGAGCGGGATCAGCCGCGGTTCGCCGTACAGATCCTTTCCGTACCCGGACGTATCCTGCGCGATGACCGAAAGCTCGGTCACGCCCATGTCGGCAAGCGCCTTCGCCTCATCGACAAGCTGCTCCATCGGCGTGCTCCGAAGATCGCCGCGGATCAGCGGGATCGCGCAGTACGCGCAGCGGTTGTTGCAGCCGTCGCCGATGCGAAGATACGCGCGATACGGCGGCGTGACGAGCAGACGTTCGGGCTTGATGACGGGGGAGCAGGGGAGTCCAAGCTTTTCGGCGATCAGGCGGGGCAGCTTTTCGTATTCGCGTACGCCGAGGAAGATATCGACCTCCGGCATCTCCTCGACAAGCTCTTTCCGATAACGCTCGGAAAGACAGCCGGTCACGACAAGCAGACGGCAGCGCCCGACCTCCTTGTACTGCGCCATTTCAAAGATCGCGTCGATCGATTCCTCCTTGGCGGGCGTAATGAATCCGCAGGTGTTGACGATCAGGATATCCGCTTTTTCGGGCTCGCCGGTAAACGCGTAGCCCGCGGACCGGAGATAGCCCATCATGGTCTGCGTATCGACCTGATTTTTGGCGCAGCCGAGGGAGATCACGCCAACGTTCATGCTTCGGTATCCTCCTCAAAATCGTTTTCATCCGGTTCAACCGGCTCGTCGTCGGAGACAGGCGCGCCGCCACCGAACACGCGGTTGTATTCCGCCTGCGTGATCAGCACCTGACGCGGCTTGCTGCCGTCGAACGGAGAGACGTATTTTTTCTGTTCCATCATATCGACCAGACGCGCCGCGCGCGCATAGCCTACGCGCAGACGTCTCTGGATCATCGAGATCGAAGCCTGTCCGTTTTCCATGACGACGCGGACTGCCTCGCCCAGAAGATCGTCCTCCTGCTTGCCCTCGCCGAAGACGCCGCCCTGCGCGCCGCCTTTGGCTTCGTCGTTGATCTCGTTCAGCACGTCTTCGGAGAACTGCGTATCGGTCTTCTTGAAGCCGGACATGACGCGTTCGACTTCTTCGTCCGAAACATATGCGCACTGCACGCGCGTGGGCTTGCCGGCTCCGTTCGGATGGAACAGCATATCGCCGCGGCCCAGAAGCTTCTCCGCGCCGGTCGCGTCGAGAATGATGCGGGAGTCGATCGCGGAGCTGACCGCAAACGCGCAGCGCGACGGGATATTCGCTTTGATGAGCCCCGTGATGATATCGGCGCTCGGACGCTGCGTCGCAACGATCAGATGAATGCCGGCGGCGCGGCCGAGCTGCGCGATGCGGCAGATTGAATCCTCGACGTCGTCGGGCGCGACCATCATGAGGTCGGCAAGCTCGTCGATGATGATGACCAGCTTCGGGATCTTCTTTCTGGGATCGTCCATCAGCGAATTGTAGCGCGTCAGCTCGCGTGCGCCGACCTCGCTGAATTTCCTGTAGCGGACCGTCATTTCGTTGACCGCCCAGCGTAATGCGCTCGCCGCCTTCTTCGGCTCGGTCACGACCGGGATCAGAAGATGAGGCAGCGTACCGAATACGGAGAGCTCGACCACCTTCGGATCGACGAGGATGAGCTGCAGCTCCTGCGGGGAGGACTTGTAGATCATGGAAATGATCAGGTCATTGATGCAGACGGACTTACCGGAACCGGTGGAGCCCGCGATCAGCATGTGCGGCATCTTGCCGAGATCGGCGACGATGATCTTGCCCGCAATGTCCTTGCCGAGCGCCATCGTAACGGGAGATTTTGCATTCGTAAATTCATCGCTGTCGATGATATCGCGCAAAAGTACGGTCGCGGCGTCCTTGTTCGGGACCTCAATGCCGACGGCGGCCTTGCCGGGGATCGGCGCCTCGATGCGCACGCGGGGAGCCGCCAGCGCAAGCGCGATGTCGTTAGAAAGCGTCGTGATGCGGTTGACCCGTACGCCCGGCGCGGGCTGCAGCTCGTAACGGGTGACGACGGGACCGACGGAAATGTTGATGACCTTTGCCGAAATATTGAAGCTTGCAAGCGTCTCCTCGAGCAGATGCGCGATCGCGGTGGGATTCTCCGCATTCTTTGCGAAGGTCTCGCGCGGTTTATTGAGACACTCGATAGACGGCGGCTCGTAGGCGGGCGCTTCGGGCGCCGGCGGAATGACGAGCGGAATATCCGGCTCCGCATCCGGTTCGACCGGCGCAGCGGATTTTTTCGAAGGCTTCGGAGGTTCCTGCTTCGGCTGCTCCTGATCGAGCGGCTCGGAGAGATCGGAGAAAGAAGGCGTTTTTCTTGCCGGCTTCCGCGCGGGCGTCGGCGTGATGACAAGCTCGTCCTCCTCGTCTTCGGGCAGAACGGCGCCGGTTTTTCCGGAGGCACGCGGATCCTTGCCGGGCAGCTCGAGCTCGGACAGAGAATCCGATTTGCCGGTACGCACTCTGACAGGACGCTCCGGTTCGGGCTCCGGAACCTCGAACAGCTCGTCAAACGGGATCTGACCGGGCTTCTTCTTTGCGGGCTTTTTGCGCGAAGGCGCGCTGTCGTCCTCGTCGATCGTGGTAGAGAATCCCTTCTTCCACGGCCTGTAGGAAGGCGTGCTTTCTTCCGGCGGATCGTCGTAGTTGTCGTAGTCCTCGTAATCGTCCTCGTCCTGTTCATGTTCCGCAATCTTTTCGCGGACCTTTGTGCCGAACGCGTCGGTATACGCCTTGATCGAAATGCCGGTGCAGAGCAGGACCGAAATCAGAAAGCCCGCGACGATCACGACCCAGCACAAAAGACTGCCGCCGATCACCCAAAGAAGCGAGGGCAGAATCATGCCGAGCACGCCGCCGCCGCCGTGACGGACGACGCCTTCCGTCCAGGCGACCGGGAACTGCGCAAAGAACTGCTTGAAATAATCGGGGAAGGTCCAGCCGGACGTTCCGAACGGTTTCAGCTCGTACAGCGTTTTGCTGGTCCACATATGCAGCGCGCAGAGTATGAACCAGAAGGCGAACAGCCCGGTAATCAGCGTGCTGCGCGCAGGCTTCTTTCTGCCGCCGACGATCAGATAGATGCCGATGATGACGAACATGACGGGCACGGCATAGGCAAAGCAGCCGTGCATGCCGAACAGGTAGTGGGAAATGATCTTCCCGAGCGCATCGTCCGAACCGCTGTACAGCCAGACGGCGGACAGCACGCCGATCGCAAGCAGAATGATGCCGATGATCTCGACCACGGCGCGAGGCGCGCGCTTTTCCGCTGCCTTCTTGCCGGATGTGCCTTTCGTTGTTTTATGAGCGGATGCCGCGGGTTTCTTCGCGCTGCTCTTTGCAGGCGCTTTCTTTTTCGCGGACGTGTTGTTTGCCATGGATGATCCTCCGATAAACCATTTTCTTTCAATGTATAGTATACTCCGAAAGACGCGCCGGCGCAAGTATAAAAAATCGCAGCGCTTGCGGCCCGCTTTGCAACATGGTAAAATACAGAAAACCAAAGCGGAGCAAAAAAACGAACATGGATCCGAAACTGCTGATCTGGGACTGGAACGGAACGATCGTCGACGACACCGACCTTTGTCTGGAAATCGAAAACGAGCTTTTGCGCGAACGCGGAATGCGGGAGATCACCAAGGCATGGTATCTTACGCACTTCAGGTTTCCGGTCCGCGCATATTACCTTGAAATGGGCTATACATTCCGGGAGGAATCGTTTGAAACGGTTGCAGGCGTCTTTATGGAGCGATACCGCGCACGCTTTTCGAAATGCGCGCTGCGCAGGGGCGTAACGGACGTGCTGGACGCTGCGAAGCGGCGGGGGATCACACAGACGCTGCTTTCCGTGACGCGTCAGGACGACCTTCTGAAACAGGCGCTGACGTTCGGCACGGCGGGGTATTTTTCGGAGATTATCGGACAGGACGACAGCCTCTGCGTTTCCAAGATCGACCGCGCCAAGGCGTATATGCGCAGGCTGGGGATCGCTCCCGAAGACGCGCTGTTCATCGGAGACACGGATCACGACGCCGAAACGGCGAACGCCGTCGGCTGCCCGTACGTTCTGCTTGCGGGCGGACATCAATCGCGCGAGGTACTGCTGCGCTGCGGCGCGCCGGTATACGATTCTCCCGAAGCACTCGGTAAAGCGCTGTTTTTCTGATATGGCTGGGTCTTTCTTTCAAAGCGTATACGACGTCGTTGCGGCGATCCCTTACGGGAAGGTCGTAAGCTACGGAGACATTGCAAGAGCGATCGGATATCCGCGCCGCGCAAGGTTCGTCGGCTTTGCCATGCGCGCCTGTCCGGACCATCTTCCGTGGCACCGCGTGGTCATGTCCGACGGTTCGATCGCCGGCGGCGATTTCGCGCCGGTACGGGAAATGCTGCTTCGCGGGGAGAACGTTCCGTTCCTGCCGGACGGCAGAGTGGATATGAAACGATGCCGCGCCGTGATCGCGCCGGAAATCGTCAAATCGTGAAATCCTTGCAAACTGCATTGCAACAAGCGGGCATTTGTGGTATTCTATAAAATTGAAATAATATGAGCTAAGGAAAAGACAATGAAACGAACGGATATCGGCGGACAGGCGGTCATTGAAGGCGTCATGATGCGTTCCGAAAAGGGAACGGCATTGGTCGTACGCCGCAGCGACGGCACGCTCGCAAAGGAATTTCACCATCAGAGGACCAGATATAAAAAGGGCTCGTTCCCCACGTGGCCGGTCGTGCGCGGCGTATACGCGTTTATCAAGGCGCTGTCCGACGGCATGAGCATCACGACCCGCGCGGCGGAAATGCTCGGCGAGGAGACGGAGGAACCGTCCAAATTCGAAAAGTGGCTTGCAAAACGGTTCAATAAGTCCGCGATGGACGTCGTAAAGGGCGTCGCGATCCTGCTTGCGGCCGTGCTTGCGATCGGACTGTTTTTCCTGCTGCCGATCGGCGTGATCTCGCTTCTGGAACTGGTCTTCGGCAAGATGAGCCCGGTCTGGAGCGCGGTCGTGCAGGGACTGGTGCGGCTCGTGATCTTCTTGCTCTATATTTACGGCATCTCCAAGATCAAGGACATCAAGCGCGTGTTCATGTATCACGGCGCCGAACATAAGACGATCGCGTGCTACGAAGCGGAGCTTCCGATGACGCCGGAGAACGCGGCGAAATGCACGCGTTTGCATCCGCGCTGCGGCACAAACTACCTGTTCCTGACGATGGCGGTCTCCATCGTCGTGACCACCGTCGTATCGGCGCTTTGCACGCTGATCCCCGGCTTTACGGCATGGCATGACGCAAGCGGACTGCACAGCTTTCTGTTCCGCCTTGCGCGGATCGTGCTGATCCTGCCGATCGCCGGCATTTCCTACGAGGTCCTGAAGGCGGCGGCAAAGCGCGACAACCTCGTTTGCCGCATCGCCCGCGCGCCGGGTCTTGCGCTGCAGCATCTGACGACCAAGGAACCGACCGAGGACATGCTCGAGGTTGCGATCGCATCGTTCGAGCTTGCGCTGCACCCGCCGAAGGGCGATCTGGAGTTTGACGAAAAACCGGTCCCGCAAAAGCCGGAGGAACCGCCGGCGGCGGAGACGGAAGGGAATCGGGAAACAGACGCATGATCGTTCGGAAGGCGGAACAAAGAATTGCTGAACTGCTGAAGCCGGTTGCGGGCGAGGACGCGCGTACGGAGGCTGTGTTTCTTTTGCGCGCAAGCGGATTTCATTCGCCGTATCAGGAGATCACCGAGACCGACGCGAAAGCGCTGGAGCCGCTGATCGAACGCAGACTGTCCGGAGAACCGCTGCAGTATGTGCTCGGCGAATGGGAGTTTTACGGACTGCCGTTCTATGTGGACAGGACCGTGCTGATCCCGCGTCCGGATACGGAGCGGCTTGTGGAAACGGCGCTGCCGCTGCTTTCGGAAAGCAAGCGGGACGTGCTTGATCTCTGCTGCGGAAGCGGCTGTATCGGCGTGACGCTTGCGGTTTGCGGCGGAGCAAACGTTACTGCGGCCGACGTCAGCGCCGACGCGCTTGCGATGACCGAGCGGAACGCGAGACGCAACGGCGTTTCCGTGCAGACCGTGCAGAGCGATCTGTTTGACAGCGTCGAAGGCGCGTTTGACCTGATTGTGTGCAACCCGCCCTATTTGACGCGGGAGGAGATGGACGCGCGGGACGCAAGCCTTCGCTTTGAACCGCCGCTCGCGCTGTTCGGCGGCGAGGACGGACTGGATTTCTATCGAAGGATCGCGTCGGATTATCCGCGGTTTCTGAAGCCGGGCGGAACGCTGCTGCTTGAAATCGGAATGACGCAGAAGGATGCGGTCGGAGCGATGTTTGAACGCTGCGAATGCATCGACGATTACGGCGGACGTCCGCGCGTGATCGCGGTAAGGAACGATGATTGAGAAACTGAAACGATGCAAAGAACGATATAACGCTCTGACGGAAGCGCTGTCAAAGCCCGATGCGGCAAACGACCGCGAGGCTTACACCGCGCTTTCGCGCGAGCATGCGGAGCTTTCCGGGATCGTCGCCGCGTTCGACCGGT
>Ga0310697_10004389_pt1 | contig 13952 bp, 11 predicted proteins | sample 172DNAGHGlowgp2_FD_203883 | JGI IMG/M metagenome (GOLD analysis project Ga0310697, IMG submission 203883) | Sheep rumen microbial communities from Palmerston North, Manawatu-Wanganui, New Zealand - 1728 DNA GHGlow gp2 (v2) (version 2) | ecosystem: Host-associated > Mammals > Digestive system >...
GCAGCATTCCTGACTCATACAGGTTTGATGTCGAGCAACAGAAAGTATTCTGCCCTGAAGAGGTTGCTTTTAGCCTCCAGCTATTCAACCGAAAAGGGCATGGAAGCAGTGCAATAGTTTCAGAAACATTCGAGACAGAAATTGCTGTTGACCCAAACTTTATCAAAATTGAACACCAAAAAGAGCTGCAAACGTCTCCTCTTACCCTATCTTCCATTCAGGGAATTATAGTGGAATGTAAAGTTGGTGACCAACTAACATGGAGTGTTGAAGGTGTTGTCCCTATGTTTGATATTTTCAATGCATTTGGCGAAAAAGTGGAAACATCATCCATTACCAGAAATGTGACAAGCGAACAAGAGGAACAGACAACAATATTTTCCCTAACGGCTTCCTCTACTGCCTATTATATTTTGCTTCACGGAGACTCGTGGATTTCTTCAAGAAAGATTCGTTTTGAGAACTTCTCTCAAGCAACAAAGATTTCAAAAGTATATTCCACCCCATCAAATCCAAAAACCTATTCTATTGATGGCCTTCCCAACCAAAAGCCTAAAAAAGGTCTCATCATTATCAGTGTCGATGGGAAACCTTACCGCAAAGCATTAATAAAATAAAAAAGGTACTAACAATGAAAAAATGATGGGGCATTCGCAAACTGGCTACGAATGTCCCATCAATTTTACTATTTCTCTCTTTCTATCCATGCCAGCGTGTCGCCTTTGCGCACCTTGGCACCCTGCTTGGCCTGAACGTCGACGAGCTTGCCACCGAGGGCAGCGGGGATGGGAACAATCTCGCCCCATTTCTCTACCAGATAGCAGAAGGTCTGGCCTTCCTCATATTTCTGTCCGATGAACGGTTCTACACAGGGGGCGCACTCGCCATCGCCGTTGAACTCGTAGAAGATCTGTCCGGCCGAAGGACATACCAGCGCATCGGCCTTGGCATGCTTCAGGGCTGCCAGCTCCTCGGGGTTCACCTTAGCTCCGCCCAGCTTTGCATCCTTGGCTTTCTGCAGGTCGGCTAAGAACTGCTTCTTGGCCTGTCCGCTCTTGAAAGCGCGGTACTGCTCGGGATGCATGGCCAGTTCGAACAGCTCTTCATTGTCCTGTCCGTACTCCCAGCCGTTCTCGTCCATCTCCTTCTTGAAGTCTTCGAGGGCATTGGGGATGAGGGTGTGCGGGTCGGCATCGGTAAACTCGCGCTTCTGATCCTTGGCCAGGTTGACGAGCGCCTCGTCTATCTGTCCGGGGATGCGTCCGCTCTTACCGAGAATCATACCCCACATGGCATCGTCCATCATGACGAAGCGTCCCTTGCCCTGTTCGATGGTGAGCAGGTTCATGAGGGCGATGTTCTTCGTGTACTGCGAGAAAGGTGTCACCAGGGGAGGATAGCCCACGCGCGGCCATACATATTCTACCTCGTTGAAGAGCTTCACAAGCATGTCGTCCATAGTCAGCACGGGCTCACCCTTCTTCTCACGCAACTTGTTGATCATGGTCTGGATGCCACCGAGGTCGGCCATCATGCTGCCCATCATGCCGCCGGGGAGGCCACAGCCCAAAAGCAGCGACGACATGTGCTTGTTGGCGGGATTGATGAAGTAGCCCAGCCATTCGTCGATGAACTCCTGCGTCAGCGTCCGGGCTTGCATATACGCGTTCATATTTATATCTGCAACCTCGAAGCCTTCATTCTTCAGCATTGACTGTACTGAGATAATGTCTGGATGAACCTTACCCCATGACAGCGGTTCGATGGCCGTATCGATGATGTCGGCACCGTTATTGCAGACCTCGAGGATGCTGGCCATGGACAGTCCAGGACCCGAGTGGCCGTGATACTGTATGATGATGTCGGGATGCTTCGTCTTGATGGCCTTGGTCAGGGCGCCCAGCATAGCAGGCTGTCCGATGCCGGCCATGTCCTTCAGACAGATTTCCTCAGCACCGGCAGCAATGACCTCGTCGGCAATGGCACTATAGTATTCGACCGTGTGAACGGGTGAAGTCGTGATGCACAGCGTGGCCTGCGGAATCATGCCGGCTGCCTTGGCCCATTTGATAGAGGGGATGATATTGCGTGTGTCGTTCAGGCCGCAGAAGATTCGGGGAATGTCAACGCCCTGAGCCTTCTTCACCTTGTACATCAGTTCTCGCACATCGTCGGGCACGGGATACATGCGCAGGGCATTGAGACCGCGGTCGAGCATGTGGGTCTGGATGCCCACCTCATTGAACGGCTTACAGAAAGCGCGAACGGCATCGTTAGGATTCTCGCCAGCCATCAGGTTCACCTGTTCAAAGGCACCGCCGTTGGTCTCTACACGGGCAAAGCATCCCATGTCGATAATGACGGGGGCTATCCGTGCCAACTGGTCCTTGCGAGGCTGAAACTTACCGCTCGACTGCCACATGTCGCGATAGACGAGACTGAACTTGATTTTCTTCTTTCCCATAGTTATATTTTTGGTTATACTGTTTGGTTTATAATGGTGCAAAGTTACAACATTTTCCCGAATCGACAAGAAATTTGGGCTTTTTATCTCTTCTTTCGTATGAAAATCGTACCTTTGCAGCCACAAAAATATAAATTGAGCATGAAACAATCTGCAATTCTTCTTGTTCTGGCCACGCTATTGGCCTGTTCGTGCGGCAAACGACAGCATGGTACCGACTCAGACGATACCGCCGTTGACTCACTGGGTTTTGTTGCTGAAGGCGACTCAACCATCTACGGTCTTACCTGTGACGGTACCAACGACACCATCCTCGTGTTTCTCCCTTTGGCTGATGTCTCGGCAGATCCGGACACGTTTAACGTGTTGGCCGCAACCAAGCGTCACCGCATATTCGGACATCCCAAGGTGGGCGACAGAATTGCTGTCGTGCGCAATGTGGCCGATTCAACCACAGCAGATTTCGTCATCGTGATGGAAAACCTGAACGGCTCGTGGGCTTATCAGGTGATGCCTACGCTGAAGCAGCGGGCCGACATGACCGAGAAACAGATTCTGACAGAGATGACAGATTCCTTCAGGCAAGCCCTCATGGTGCCGCGCGAATACGGTATGCAGATCATGGGAGACAATACCATCCACTCCATTGGAACCTACCGCTCACAACAGGATGCGGCAGAAAGTCCTGTAGAATATCCCAAGACCAAGCGTTATCGCCAATGGCGTCTCTACAACGGTCAGTTGCTGCTTACGGCCATGGGGGTCGATTCGCTGGGCAACTCGTATGTGACGGACATCGACACAGCCGACTTTATCATGCTGAGAAGGGACACGCTGGTCTTGAAATTCAAAGACCAGAAGCGTGGCTATTACCGAAAAGAAGACCCGCAGGTCAATCAGGACAAAAAGGATTTGTAACTGACTGATAATCAGACTGCTTATAATTCGGCTCAAATTAGCTTGCAATTCAGCCCGAACCACAAGCTAATTTGGGTCGAATTCCATTCTAATTCAGGCCGAATTGTAAAAGCGTCTTCATGTTCGTAACATCAAAACATCAAAAAACTAATGGAAGAAGTGATTAAAATAGCTTAAATCCTTTCGCGAGTGCAAAAAAAGTAGTACCTTTGTAAGCTGAAAATAAACGGCAAAATGCGTCAGAGGGCTTAAAAATGGCCTTAAACGCGAAATTGCCCAATAATTGCCCAATTGTAAAACAGTTAAAAGTAAAGTTGTAAAACAGTGGATCAGACGTTTGATAACGACAGAATCTTAAAGATTAACATCGAGGAGGAGATGAAGACCTCATACATCGACTATAGTATGTCGGTGATTGTGGCTCGTGCCCTGCCTGATGTTCGTGATGGATTTAAGCCTGTACATCGCCGTATATTATATGGTATGTTAGGTATTGGCAATACCAGCGACAAGCCGCACAAGAAATGTGCCCGTGTCGTGGGTGAGGTGCTGGGTAAGTATCACCCGCATGGTGACGGTTCTGTCTATGGAGCCCTTGTCCGTATGGGACAGGAGTGGAATATGCGCTACACCTTGGTAGACGGTCAGGGTAACTTCGGTTCGGTGGACGGTGACTCGCCGGCTGCCATGCGTTATACAGAGTGCCGCCTTTCGAAGATGGGTGAGCACATTATGGACGACCTGGAGAAGGATACTGTCGACATGGATCCCAACTTCGACAACACACTGGTAGAGCCCAGCGTGATGCCGACGAAGGTGCCCAACCTGCTGGTAAACGGCGGCAACGGTATTGCTGTGGGTATGGCAACCAATATGCCTACGCACAACTTGGTGGAGGTCATCAACGGTTGCTGTGCCTTCATCGACAATCCCGATATTGATACCGATGGCCTGATGGAGTATATTCCTGGCCCAGACTTCCCTACGGGAGCCTATATCTATGGACTGCAGGGCGTTCGCGATGCATACGAGACCGGTCGTGGCCGTATCGTGATGCGGGCCAAGGCTGAGATTGAGAGTGGCGACACTCACGACAAGATTGTGGTCACGGAGATACCATACGGCGTAAACAAGGCCGATCTCGTGGCTTATATTGCTGATCTGGCTACACAGCATAAGATTGAGGGCATCTCGAATGTAAACGACGAGTCGGGCCGTCAGGGCATGCGTATCGTGGTCGACGTGAAGCGCGATGCTAATGCTAACGTTATTCTGAACAAGCTGTTCAAGATGACCGCTTTGCAGAGCTCGTTCTCCGTGAACAACATTGCGCTTGTTCCTATCAAGACTGCCGACGGTACGCGTCTGCGTCCCCGCTTGCTGTCACTGCGTGACTGCATCCGCTATTTTATTGAACACCGACATGAGGTGACGATTCGCCGCACTCAGTATGACCTGAAGAAGGCACAGGAACGTGCCCACATCTTAGAAGGCTTGATCATTGCGGTGAACAATATTGACGAGGTGGTTCACATCATCCGTCAGTCACAGACACCTACCGATGCTCAGCGCAATCTGGAGAAGCGTTTCGAACTGGATGAGCTGCAGTCGAAGGCCATTGTCGATATGCGCCTGTCGCAGTTGACCGGTCTGCGTGTCGACCAGTTGCATCAGGAGTATGATGATCTGATGAAGTTGATTGCCGACCTCGAAGAGATTCTGAACAATCCTGAGCGTTGCAAGCAGGTGATGAAGGACGACCTGAACGACGTGAAGGAGAAGTATGGCGACGAGCGCAAGACGGAGATTATCCCCTTCGACCATGAGTTCAACGCAGAGGACTTCTATCCTGACGATCCTGTGGTCATCACCATCAGCCACATGGGTTACATCAAGCGTACGCCGCTGGCCGATTTCCATGCACAGGGACGTGGTGGTGTCGGTGCTAAGGGTGCCCGTCATCGTGACAATGATTTCACGGAATACATCTATCCTGCCACCATGCACAATACGCTGCTCTTCTTCACCCAGAAGGGACGCTGCTACTGGCAGAAGTGCTACGAGATTCCTGAGGGCGACAAGAACTCGAAGGGTCGTGCTATCCAGAACATGCTCAACATTGAGCCGGATGATGCCATCAACGCCGTGCTGCGCATTAAGAACTTCAACGACGACGAATTCCTCAAGTCGCACTTCGTGGTCTTCGCCACCAAGCAGGGCATCATCAAGAAGACACGTCTCGATGCCTTCAAGAACGTACGTGCAGCAGGCATCCGAGCCATTAACTTCAAGGATGAGAACGACGAAGTTGTTGGCGTCCGACTGACCAACGGCCACAACGAACTCATTCTGGCTAATCGCAACGGACGTGCCGTGCGTTTCGACGAGAGCGAAATCCGTGATATGGGACGTACAGCTGCTGGTAATATCGGCATGCGCCTCGATGGCGGCGACGACGAGGTGGTAGGCATGGTCTGTGTGAACGACCCGAAGACAGAGACCGTCATGGTGGTCAGCGAGAACGGATACGGCAAGCGCACCGCAGTGGTCGACGAGGATGGCGAGGACGTCTACCGCAAGACCGCCCGAGGTGCCAAGGGCGTGAAGACGCTCAATATAACGGAGAAGACAGGCCATCTGGTCGCTATCAAGGTGGTGACTGACGAGAATGACCTGATGATTATCAACAAGAGCGGTATTCTCATTCGTCTGAAGGTGGCCGACGTGCGTGTCATGGGACGCGCTACACAGGGTGTGCGCCTGATCAACCTGACGAAGAAGAACGATACGATTGCTTCTGTCTGCAAGGTGATGTCGTCGACCGATGAAGAGGACACCGGGGAAATAGAAGAGACAGAGCCTGCAAGCGACTCAGAGAATAACGAACAAAATGTTTAACCAATAACTTAATTAAGAACATGAAAAAAATGGTTATGGCGGCTATGCTGGCTGTGTCAGCCACATCGGCCTTTGCCCAGGACGCACTTGTCAAAGAGGCAAAAAAGCAATTCAGGGGTGATGATATCGAAGCTGCCCTGCAGACACTGACTCCTGCACTGACATCGAGCGAGACTGTTGATAAGGCAGAAGCCTGGAATCTGATGAATGACATTCAGTTCAAGATCTACCAGACTGAGATGGACAAGCTGAGAGCAAGTCAGCCTGGCGATACCGTGAAGATGTACAAAGCGCTGGTTGAAGCCTTCAAAGCTGCCGAAGAATGTGACAAGTACGATCAGCAGCCCAATGAGAAGGGAAAGGTGAAGATCCGTTTCCGCAAGGCCAATGCTGCACGTTACTTGATGGATCGTTCGCAGATTTTCAATGCTGGCATCATCATGTATCAGCGCAATGACCTGAAGGGCGCTGTCGCCGCATGGGGCACTTATATTGAGTCGGCAAAGTCGTCGGTCTTTGAGGGAATCGACCTCGGACAGGACGACCATCTGGCAGATGCTACCTATAATGCAGCTCTGCTGAGTGCACAGGCTAAGGACTATGCCAATGCTGAGAAGTATGCACAGATGGCTGCCCAGATTCCCGGCAAGGAAGAACAGGCAAACGAGATTCTGCTTTTCACTAAGAAAGAGGCTGCGCAGACACACGAAGACTCTGTCGCTTACCTGAATCTGCTGAAGCAGTTCCATGCTGCACAGCCTGAGAATCAGAAGTACCTGAACATGCTGATTGACTATTTTGCACATCGTGACAATGCCGAGATGAAGGCTTGGGCTGAGGAAGAACTGAAGACCAACACCGGCAACAAGACCATCTGGTTCATGCACGGCTATACGCTGATGCAGGAAGAGAAGTGGGATGAGGCTGTCGAGGACTTCAAGAAGGCTCTGGAGATTGACGGATCTTACGTGCAGGCTTGTTTCAATGCCGGTGTCTGCCTGAACTCAAAGGCTATCCAGATGAAGAACGACTTGGCCGACAAGAAGACGGGCGGTCTGACGAACGAAAATGCTGAGAAGGTGAAGGTCGTTTTGCGCGATGCCCTGGTTTATATGGAGAAGTCACGCGAGCTCGACCCCGAGCAGGAAACCGTCAAGTGGCGCTATCCCATCTATCAGATTTACTACAACCTCGGTGACCAGGAAAAGGCTGCTGAATTTGAGTAGTAGAGCGAGAACAACCAAAAATATATAATGCAGAACAGACAACGACTAAAGTTTGTCTTCCTACTGCTTGCTATGATAACACCGTGCCTGATGATGGCTCAGAAGACGATTCGTCAAGAGCTTTCACAGGCACGGTCTTACATCAAGAGTGGAAAAGACTTTGATAAAGCAGAGAAACTGATGACCGGGTTGCTGAAGGACTCGGCCAACCGTAGCGATGAACGCATCTACCTCGTTTGGTTTGATGCCGTTCGTGGCCAGTATGATCAGGCGAATGAGCGCCTTTATCTGAAACAAAAGCAAGACACAGCGGCTTTCTTTGGCCTTTGCCGGCAAATGTTCGTCATCCTGGAACATTTGGACTCAATCGACATGCGTCCTGACAAGAAAGGGCGCGTAAACCTGGAATACCGTGAGAAGCATGCACAGTTGCTGCATGCCTATCGCCCGAACCTTTTCGGCGGCGGCTCCTATCATTTGCGGAAGAATAATTATCAGCAGGCATTCGATTTCTTCGAACAGTATATCGACTGCCAGCGGCAGCCGTTGTTTTCCGGACTCCGTTACGACAGTACCGACACCCGACTGCCTGAAGCTGCCTACTGGGCGCTCTATAGTGCCTATAAGCAGCATGATGCGGTACGCACACTACGTTACCGCAAGCTGGCTCTTCGCGATTCGTCGAAAGCCCAGTTTACCTTGCAATATGTGGCTGAGGCCCGTAAGTGGCTGAATGATGACGAACTCTACGTGAAAACGCTTGAGGAAGGCTTCCGTCGCTATCCTCTTTCTTCCTATTTCTTCCCTCGCCTGTATGATTCCTACACCGGGCAGGGCGATGCAAAACAGGCACTTGCCCTGAGTGATTCGGCATTGCAAATTGATGGCAACAACCAGCTGTTCCTGTTTGCCAAAGCTACTACGTTGTCTACGCTGGAGCGTTACGAGGAGAGCATTGAAGTATGCGAGCGGCTGATGCAGTTGAATGATTCGCTTGCCGAAGTCTACTTTCAGGCGGGAACGGCCTATCTGAATATTGCTTTGAAAATGAATGCACGGAGCGAAAAGAAGCAGGTGAAGGAGCATTATCAGAAAGCCCGGACCTATTTGGAGCGCTATCGTCAGTTAGCGCCCGGCGAGAAGCAGAAGTGGGGACCTGCACTTTATCGGGTCTACCTGAATCTGAACATGGGTCGTCAGTTCGACGAGATTGACCGTTTGCTCAAATAAATGGAACCTGTCTGTTAAGAGAAGAACAACATTGATGAGAATAGCGCGCGATACGGGACTGGTGCTTGAGGGAGGCGGCATGCGAGGCGTCTTTACGAGCGGAGTGCTCGATGCTTTCATGAAGCACGAGTGCTACTTCCATTATGTGGTGGCTGTCTCGGCTGGTGCCTGCAACGGCCTTTCCTACATGAGCCGTCAGCCGCGCAGAGCCCGTTATTCCAATATCGACATGCTTCAGAAGTATGGGTATATCTCGCTGAAGAAGCTGTTTACAGAGGGCAGCATCTTCGACCCGAACATCCTCTACGAGCGTTTCCCGAAGGAAATCGTTCCTTTCGACGAAGAGACCTATCGGCAGCAATCTGCTGTCTATGAGATGGTAGCAACCAATTGTCAGACGGGACGTCCCGTCTATCTGAGTGAGAAGCGCGATATGCAACGTCTGACGGCTATTGCCAGAGCAAGCAGCTCCCTGCCTTTTGTGGCACAGATGACGATGGTCGACGGTGTGCCGATGCTCGACGGAGGCATTACCGATCCTATTCCTGTGCAGCACTCTATAGAGACTGGCCATGCCATGAATGTGGTGGTGCTGACGCGCAACCGAGGCTATCGTGATTCCGAGTATGACATGAAGGCGCCCACACTCTTCTACAAGGATTATCCCCGCCTGCGGGTAGCCTTGCGCCGTCTGACAGAGGTGTATAATCAAGAGATAGAAATGGTAGAGCGCATGGAGGACTGGGGCGAGGTGATCGTCATTCGTCCGCAGAGGCCGATGGAGGTAGACCGGATCTGTCGTGACCCTGAGAAACTGGAACGCCTCTACGAGGAAGGCTTTGCCGAGGGCGAGAAGTTCTGCCGGCAATACGGGTAAGATGCCCCTGCCTGCACTTTGTTATTCACGATTACATGATACCATTTTAAATAAAGACTATGAAAGTACTACTGATTAATGGAAGCCCCCGGAATACGGGGAACACGTTCCTTGCACTGAGCGAGGTCGCCAAGACGCTCAATGAAGAGGGCATAGAGACTGAGATTATTTCGATTGGCCCGATGGCCGTCCAGGGATGCATAGCCTGCGGCATGTGTGGCCGGCAGGGACGCTGCACATTCCGTGATGAGCTATATAACAAGGTGACGACAGCCGTAAAGGGCGGCATCGACGGTCTGGTCGTCGGCTCGCCAGTCTATTACGGCGGACCTAATGGTTCACTTTGCGCCTTGCTCGACCGCATGTTCTATTCACTTGGCAATGAACTGAAGTTCAAGCCCGCTGCTTCGGTGGTGGTGTGCCGGCGGGGTGGGGCGTCTGCCGCCTTCGATCGCCTGAATAAGTACTACACCATCCTCAATATGCCCGTCGTCTCGTCGCAGTACTGGAATATGGTCTATGGTCAGACCCCAGGTCAGGTGAAGCAAGACGAAGAGGGCATGCAGACCATGCGCACCCTGGGGCGTAATATGGCGTGGATGATTCGCAGGCTGAATGTGGCCGAAGAAGGACATCCGCAGCTGGAACAACCTGTACGAACTAACTTTATACGATAGACTATGGCATACGGAAAATGGATTGGTGGCTTTCTTGGCTGGATGTTAGGAGGGCCTATCGGAATGGTCATCGGATGGTTTTTGGGGTCAAACTTTGACAAGGATGAATCACAGACTAGGCTCTTCTCTTCTAACAGTAGTAGCGACGGCTACACGGCAGCACCTGATGAGGAACAGCAGCGCATGCAGGGCAATCGCAACAGTTTCCTGTTCTCGTTCCTGGTGCTGGCCTCATTCATCATCAAGGCTGACGGGAAGATTATGCACTCTGAGATGGAACTGGTGCGCCAGTGGCTGCTCCAAAATTTTGGCCAGGAGGCCAAAGAGCAGGGCAACGAGATTCTTCGGAAGCTCTTCGACGAGTCAAACAAGCGGGGGCATGTTGCCTATCGTGATCTGATACGCGAGTGCTGCGGACAGATAGCCCAGAACACCGATGCCAGTGAGCGGTTGCAACTGTTGAGCTTTCTCGTTTCGATAGCTCAGGCCGACGGACGTGTCGATGCTACCGAGATAGATGCCCTGAAAGATGTGGCCCGCTGGATGCAGATGTCGACTGATACGGTCGATTCGTTGTTGAACCTTGGCAAAGACGACCTGGAGTCGGCATATAAGGTGTTGGGCGTTTCTCCTGAGGCTTCCGACGATGAGCTCAGAAAAGCCTATCGTCGGCTGGCTCTGGAGCATCACCCTGACCGTGTGGCAGCTCTGGGCGACGATGTGCGCCGTGCGGCTGAGAAGAAGTTCCAGGAGATCAATGCGGCCAAGGAGCGGATTTGGAAAGCCCGCGGACTATGAAGCAGCCAGCCATTCAGATTCCGCTTCCTCTGGAACAGGGTGGGGAGGGACTTCTCCTTCATGCGTGTTGCGCTCCCTGCTCGTCGGCCATTGTCGAGTGGCTGATGGCTCATGGTGTGCGTCCCACCATCTTCTATTTCAATCCCAACATCTGGCCGCGTGAGGAGTATCTTATCCGCAAGAACGAGAGCAAGCGCCATGCTGAGGCATTAGGGCTCAGATGGACAGACGGCGACTATCGTCACGACGAGTGGTTGGAGGGCGTGTGCGGACTGAAGGGCGGGCTTGCTCCAGACAGCCGTTTCCAGAACGAAATGGCGCAGGAGCCTGAACGCGGCCGTCGCTGTCAGGAGTGCTTCACGTTCCGTCTCATTGCTACGGCTCGTGAGGCGAAACGTCTGGGACTGCGTTTCTTTGCGACCACCCTGGCATCGTCGCGTTGGAAGAGCTTGGAACAGATAGAACGTGCCGGCCGGCTGGCCGAACAGACGGTGGAGGGCACCACCTTCTGGGCTCAGAACTGGCGGAAGGGCGGTTTGCAGGAACGTCGCAACCAGCTGCTCCGTGAGTATCATTTCTATAATCAGCAATACTGCGGCTGCGAGTTTTCTGCCCGTCAGGCAGCGCCCACCAAAGTGGTGCTCCGTCAGCAGATGCGCGATGCCAAGCGGCAGCATCAGGAATCGCTGCCCGCTATGTCGGCAGCCATCGTCGAATCGTTGCTAACGCGACTTGCCGGCAGTCGTGTGGTGATGGCCTACTGGCCTCTGCCCGATGAAGTAGACATCCGTCCCCTGATATACGCTCTGTCTGCCCAGGGGAAAGTCATTCTTCTACCGAAGGTAACGGGCGACGACACGATGGAGCTGCGACGCTATACGTCGCGCACCGACCTTGCAGAGGGCGCTTTCCATATTCAGGAGCCTGTTGGCGGGCTGTTCACCGACTACGGGCGCATAGATGTGGTGCTGGTGCCGGGTGTCGCCTTCGATGCCGCCGGCCACCGTCTGGGGCGAGGCCGCGGCTATTACGACCGTTTCCTGTCTGCCCATCCTCTTCTCCATAAGATCGGAATCTGCTTTCCCTTCCAGCGTGTCGCCGAGGTGCCCGCAGAGCCGCATGATGTCTGCATGGACGAGATCTGCTGAGTTGACCTGTAAACATTGCGGGGCGTTTTTGCGTTCAGCAATGTTTATATACACATAAAGATTTGGTGGTTTCAGTTTTTCTTCGTACCTTTGCAAGCCAATTTTTATCGACTAAAGAGCAAATACAGATATGTTTGAGAATTTATCAGAAAGACTGGAACGTTCCTTCAAAATACTGAAAGGTGAAGGGAAAATCACAGAAATCAATGTAGCCGAAACGCTGAAAGACGTGCGTCGTGCCCTGCTCGACGCTGACGTGAACTATAAGGTGGCCAAGCAGTTCACAGACACCGTGAAGCAGAAGGCCATTGGCATGAATGTGCTCACGGCCATCAAGCCCAGCCAGCTGATGGTGAAGATTGTGCACGACGAGCTGACGGAACTGATGGGTGGCAAGGCTGTAGAGCTGAAACTCGAGAACCGCCCTGCCATCATCCTGATGTCGGGCCTGCAGGGTTCTGGTAAAACCACGTTCACGGGTAAGTTGGCAAATCTGCTGAAGACCCGTCAGCACAAGAATCCGCTGCTGGTGGCCTGCGACGTGTACCGTCCTGCTGCCATTGAGCAGTTGAAGGTGGTGGGTCAGACCGTTGGCGTGGATGTCTATACGGAGGAAGGCAACAAGAACGTCGTGGAGATAGCACAGAACGCTATCCGTAAGGCCAAGCAGGAGAGTTACAACGTAGTCATCGTCGATACTGCCGGTCGTCTGGCTGTCGATGAGGAGATGATGCAGGAGATTGAGACGCTGAAGAAGGCCATCAATCCTGACGAGACGCTCTTTGTGGTCGACTCGATGACCGGACAGGATGCCGTGAATACGGCGAAGGAGTTCAATGACCGCCTCGACTTCGACGGTGTCGTTCTGACCAAGCTCGACGGTGACACCCGTGGTGGTGCAGCCCTCTCTATCCGTACCGTGGTGACGAAGCCCATCAAGTTTGTGGGTACGGGTGAGAAGATGGAGGCCATCGACGTGTTCCATCCTGAGCGTATGGCCGACCGTATCCTCGGCATGGGCGACGTGGTCAGCCTGGTGGAGCGCGCCCAGATGCAGTTCGATGAGAAGCAGGCCAAGGAGCTGGAGAAGAAGATTCGCAAGAACAAGTTCGACTTCAACGACTTCATGGGGCAGATACAGCAGATCAAGAAGATGGGCAACATCAAGGATCTGGCTGCCATGATTCCTGGTGTGGGTAAGGCCATCAAGGATGTAGACATCGACGATAATGCCTTTAAGAGCATTGAGGCCATCATCAACTCGATGACTCCGAAGGAACGCTCAAATCCGGACATCATCAATCAGAGCCGTCGCCTGCGCATTGCGAAAGGTTCGGGAACGAAGCTCGACGACGTGAACCGTCTGATGAAGCAGTTCGATCAGACCCGTAAGATGATGAAGATGGTCACGGGCATGGACCGTTCGAAGATGATGCAGATGGCTGCAGCGATGAAGAACATGAAGAAATAAGTTTATTCAGATACGAAGAGAGGCGCTGAAGTATGTCAGAAACATATCTCAGCGCCTTTTTTGTGTGTTTTTCATGTCGGGGGGGGACGTTCGGGTAGGTGTCCCTCCCCCCGGTTCAGATCATGACCGCCAGCTGAGCGGTGAGGCCGCAGGCATTGGCCGAGACGGTTGTCGTGAGTGCGGTGAGGATTGTGATGACAATCTGAATCACCGTCTTCCAAGGTTCTTTGATCATAGCGCGTTAA
>Ga0310697_10004390_pt1 | contig 13951 bp, 12 predicted proteins | sample 172DNAGHGlowgp2_FD_203883 | JGI IMG/M metagenome (GOLD analysis project Ga0310697, IMG submission 203883) | Sheep rumen microbial communities from Palmerston North, Manawatu-Wanganui, New Zealand - 1728 DNA GHGlow gp2 (v2) (version 2) | ecosystem: Host-associated > Mammals > Digestive system >...
CTCCAGGCGTATGCAGCTTCACGCTGCGACGGCTCTCCCTGACGAATATACTCGTCAAAGTTTAAGTATAGCTCCTTATCGTTCTTTTCGCTCATATCTCGTCTTACTTTATTTCTATAACGTTTTTTATTCCGTTCATTATTATCACATCAGCCATCTTCAGCGGATCAAAGAACCGTCCCGTGATTCTTTAAGCTTTACTTCTTGGCTTTTAGCATCAAATCACTCAATTTAACAGGTTCTGGTACAGCAGAGCGATTGCCTTTATTATCCGTTACTTCACTAATTTGCCAATGGTACTGCACCCATTCAGGTTCAGTATTATTTGGCTCCAAACGATATACAATGTATATATCATCTTTCTTCTTTTCCTCATTATCTGAAGGAGGGTAGCCCATTCTGAGCAGGTCTGAACGTCGGAATACACGAGGTCCTTCATCGGCTAGCCGTACGAATTGAATACTCTCGCCATGAGCATGTAAGAGTAAATAACGACTGGATACAAGATTCCGACTCAACCGAATTGAGCCGTTCTGTGTACCTGTACGGAAGTTGTATAGGCCAGTTTTACGAATCCACTCCAACTGTTTATCATTCTTCACATAGCCTAAAACTACCCATGTCTCATCGGGCAAGAAATCGCGATTATCTCCTGCTGGTTCAGGCATCTCCTCACGCACGCTTTTAGATGGCGTATTATACACATTATTAATATAATATGACATTCGCTCACGTTGACTTGTGCGGTCAAGCATATGTTCCACTATCTTCAGCAAGAACACCTGAAGCGTGATAAGCTCTTCGTCATAGTTTGAAGGTGTCAGACAGAAAGCTCCTAATCCAGGGATAATCTCATGGAATCCCTTCAACCGTCGCTGAACCGTTCCTGGATAGAGAATGTAAGCACCACTTGTGCGACGAATGGCATCCTTGTAGGCGTGCATTTTTAACAGGTCTGCACGCTTATAGATACCTTCCTCCTGTTCTTTTTTTTCGTTGAGTAAAGCCTCCGACATTTGTTCATCATTCATCGAATCATCCACACCAAGGTCAATCTTGTTGACTCGATACTTGGCATCGAAGTGAATATGAACAATCAAATCTTCTCGTTCTGCTTGATCTATGCTTATTTCTCCTGGCCATATCGATAACGTATAGTCGGGACGCATGTTCATCGTCCACGAACCCGACTTATCCAGTTCTTCGTCCTCTCGTGTGTGGGCAAATGTACGGTTGTAGTAGAACCTGACATTGAACTTTCTGCTGCCAGCATCATACAGACCTTCTATCATGGTCATTTTACCCTGCTGAATCTCAAGGTTAATTCGGTCGGCATCCGTCTTGACGAGTTTGTTGACGCTTACAGGGTCGATATCAAACACACGGCTAATGACCTCCAGCAGTTTGAAGAACACCCAGTATTCATAGAGCACTGCCACATTCCTCTTGCCTGCCTCATAGACATTGTCACCTCCTTTCCACGACAGTTTGGCTGCAAGGTCAAACATCAGCCATGCTTGAAGTATTTCTCTGTACCCCTCTTTGCGTTGCAGCACAGGACTGTTCAGATTCAACTGCGACGGCATTGACACCTGCTTGAAGAAAAGCGTACTCAAATGGCCGTTCAGAACGTCCATGGTCTTGTCTATCTCAGCTTTCAGACGGTCGTTGGCGTTCTTCTTTCCACGAAGTTCCGAGCAGAAAGAACTAAACGAACGCAGCACAAACTTCACGAACTGGTTCTCTTGATTATCCAACGTATCCCTTTTATAGGCAACTGTCAGTGTACGAGGCACGGAGTTTAATCCATGAGGCAATCCTATTTCGTCACCATTATAAACTGGAATTCGGTCGCGAGAGGAGGCTATCTGATGCATATTCCTGCGACTCAGACGCTTCACATTGCTCACGTCACGCTCTACAATGGTCTCTTCCCATTTACGTACAGGACTGGCGACAATCTTGTTGATGGCCTCTTGAAAAGCAGAACTTTCCACGATGCTTCGCACAAAGGCATAACGTTGATAAAGAGTTTGTTGAGGTGTATCATTGTCAATCTCCAGTTTTTGCGTCACGGGACTTCCTTGCATCAGCACCAAGTCGGTATAGTATGCAGTAATGTCCTCCAGCATCTTGCGATAGTCGGTTCGATATTCTGCTTTAACTGACTTAATTTCTATATTCACTTTGGCAATTTCACAGTCAAGCTCTGTATCCCTAATGGCTAATGACAAGGAACCAACGTAAATACCCGTCTTCAGCGTACCAGCATTAGGATGTCTTGGAGAATGAGAGAAACGAACGATTTCATCCTCATCCATGAACTGATATGTGCGGCCATTGTCCGACACTAATTCATACTCGTAAGTACATCCCTCCTGTAGCTGCCAGCGAGATTCACCATAATCCACAGCATCTTCTTCCTCAAACAGCATTGAGCTGCCTAAGGCTGGATATATACACAACTTGATTTCTCCAAAGTTGCCTATTATGGGTATTTCTAGCCTTTCTACCTGCATTCGTTTATCCTATATCGCTATGGATAGTATTCCAAATATCAATTGCTACAACTTCTAAATCATGTTTGGTTAACTCTTTAGCTAACATTTCATCGACTAGAACATTGAACATAGATTTCAATTTTGGAATATCTTCATCAAATTCGTCATAATCAAATCTGTCATTGAACATATCCAAAACCCGGGCTCTATTCTCACCTGTAACCATATCCGGCTCTTCGTCAGGATCAACGATTGCATCAAAATCACCTTGGGCTGGTTCGGGTAATACCCATTCTACCAAAGTATTTAAAGCGTTTCTTGCACCCCAAATCTTGGCATAATCATGAATCTTCTTGAGAGAGTCCTGCTTGCTGCGCTCTCCTGTATAAATTTTCTCGTCGTAGGATAAGTAGTCCTCTGCTATATTCTTACGAAATCTATATTCGTCTTCATCCTCTATTACTTCAGATGGAAAAACGATTGTGCTCAATAATTCTTCAATATTTTGATTCATAGTTGTAGTGTTCACTTTGTTAAACAATTACGCTTCTGCAAAACTTGTGAATCCATTGTCGAGAGCCGTCTGCATCATGCGCTGAACTTTGTCGGCTGCTTCTGGGAATTTAGCATATACCAAGTTATCGCGAGTGATAGCCTCGGTAGTATGTTCATTCTGCATAGACAATCCCCAAAGAGCCTTCAATGCAGGCTCCAGCTTCTTGCGACTGCCATGCAATTTGGGTAGCAGTTTCTGCACGATGGCAGCATCCAGTATTTCATCTTCAGTCATACCCTCGGCACACGCTTTAGCATTAGCGATAAAGCGGTATATCTCTGTTGCTGATCGATAGCCGAATTCTGCATTCACTTTCTTCAGCACCTTGAAGAAGTCATACAACGTCTTCTGTGCCAACTCGCTGCTCTCTGTATCCTTCTTGGTAGATTTCGCAACGAAGTCTTGTCCCATATTTGCGCACAGGCCATCAGCAGCCTGAACATCGATGTTCATATCCTGTTTTAGGAACCTGTCCATTTCTTCATCGGATATTTTGAACTCAATGACATTGGCACGATCGAGAACCTTTGGCGAGAACATATAAGTTGTCTCGTCCACGTTGATAGTACCGATAATGAATAGGTTTCTAGGCAGAGCTATCTTAGCAGGAACCTCCGAGTCACACTCGTCAGGCTTTTCCCAAAGAGGAATATCCTCATGGCTCTCCAGGGCAGAGAGGAAATCGGCAAAGTATCGTTCCACGTAACTCAGATTCATTTCGTCGAGTACCAGGAAGTAAGGCTTTTGTGGGTTACGCAATGCTCGCATCATTATCTGCAAAACACCGCTCTCAGGCAGCATATACTCTCCCTGCTTTAAGGCATTAGGATACCCCAATAGAGGCTCACGGTTAGTCCAGTCGGCACCCACGGGCACAACACAAAGCTGCTGTTTCACATCCTCGCTCATAACACGGGCAAAAGCCAATGCCAATTGCGTCTTTCCCGAACCAGCCAAACCGCTAAGGATAACAAATGGCTTGGTCATCAACGAACAAGCATAACGCTTAATAAGTTTGTCTTCATAGAGAAGACCAGTTTTTTTGATACCTTCAATAACGGTTGGCATATTGAAAGAAATCTGCTCGATTTTCTCCTGAGGATCAAACAATCCCTCCAGCCGTTCTACCATTTCCTTATAGTCGTTGATACGTGTCAACGTCTTCATCGGAAGTTTCTTGGGATATTCCCATTCACCCGAATGTGTCCATTCTACGGCACGGCTGTTTTTATACTCATATCTTTCGCCATTATAAGTATAACCTCCCTTCACAATACCACGACCAACAATCAATGTCAATCCGCGTTTTACATAAACGATGTCGCCAGGCCGCATTTCACGGCAGAACTGCCAAATGGCAAGGCTATCATTGGTGTATGCATTCTCGGTGTTGCCATACACCTCTCGTAACCGCTCCACAATATCCTGCCGGGTTTCATAGTCACGGAAGTTCTCCATATCATCCCAGCCAAGCAGCATTACGTTTTCATCCAAACACTCCTGCCATTTGCGCGCACCTTCCCCTGGGGAATAAACCCAAATGCTCGGAGTGTCGTTTGGAGATTCAACATCGGCATTATCATCTATGTCAACATTAGCATCTGTAGATTCGCGGTTCAGTCGTTTCATGTCAAGCCGTTTTCCCACATAGAAGAAGAAATCAGTTGTTGTGATGTGTCTTGCATCGTCATTATAGCAAGCATCGTCATTATCAAGTCTTTCGTGCATCATTGATTGCAACTCCTCGTCAGCAACAAGTCTTGCACACAAGCCGTTGAGGTATTCCACACAGGAAGCGTAGAATGTTCCATTATCGCTCTTCCCCTTAAATGAGAAGGAATCACCAAGAATGTCAACCGTCTTCTTGAGCTCAGTATATTTATAGATGTAGTACTTCTCTGGGTATCTGAATAACAGGTAGGCGCTTATCGCTCTTAGGTCTTGGTAGTGGTTTCTCCATTCAGAGTCGTGTGTCTTGCGAATAGCTTCGGATTCATCAATGAAAGAATTGATACGCTCTGCAAGGTTTCTGCTTTCATCATAAAGTGTGCGGAACATATTCCGTGTACGTTCTTGGTCATACTCTGCGTAGTTCAAGATCATGCCTACAGGGAAATAGTTCATCGATGCAAGCAGGTTGACGTGCTTCGATGTAGCCACTTTAAACATCTCGCCAAAATTCTCCGCATCAATATTCCAATTGTCTTGGAACTGCTTTACCGCTTCCCACTTATACTTTTCATCCCCCCAAAAAGAAGGAAGATCCTGCTTATAGAGTGAAAGAGGAGTTGGCTTTGCTTCGTTTGAATCATCATTATATGTTTCTGATTCAAGATAGTCGAGAAATTTCTTATAATTATATATTGTAGCAGACAAAGCATTATTCACAACTTTGTTTGCTTCTGTTTCTTTAATTTTGTTGTATACAGTTTGAACTTGAAGTAAATCAACGACTTCAAACAGACTATTCTTCTTTGAAACTTCTTTAACTACGGTACGAACAGCCTCATTATTTGGATGCGTCATAGCGTATTGTCTATATGAAGACTCTTTCAGACCTGATTTCTTCAAGTACTCATAGAACATTTCTTGTCTATGGGTATTGTCAGTGTTGTTGTAAATCTCAATTAAACTCATAGTCGTAATATTTTGATGTTCTACATATTAATAATCAGTGTTATTAGGGTCATAATATAATTTGGCAATATACTCTCCCCAGTCGCCAGTCTTAGTAAGCATCAAGAATGAGACTTCAGGTATGGCAATTCTACGAATCAAATCATAAACATATGCTTTATGGTTATTCTCTAATGTCAGCCCCGAACTTCTTTTATAGGTAAGTTCTTGAGCATATACTCTTCCACTCTTATCTTGCAAACGCTTTCTTGTAAGATTAAAATGGAGCTCTTCTGGTAACGAACTGACTTCATCAACTTTCTTTTTCCAGGATTCGAGGTCTACTTTGTTCCTATAATCAAATCGATGAGATGTATATTCCCACTTAACAGCTTCAAGGTAATCCAATATATCATCTCTAAGAAGCGTACAATGTGCATCAAAAGCTTCTTCACCAAAGAAATCAAAAATATCAGGGTCATATTTACTGCCAAGGTACAAACTAGCTTCACCATTACCAGTTCCAGCTTTGTTCTCTTTCACAAAACTGTCAACAAGACGTATTGAAGCCCAATCGTCGATATATCTAAAATTTCTATTAGCCATCGTTTATGCCGTATTGAGTTATATCCATTTGTTTTAACAAGGCAATAAGGACATCAACCACGATGCTATTACCTGCTTGCTGATACATGGCCGTATCACATACAGCAATTTTAAAACTATCCTTGAACCCCATTAATCTAAGGCATTCTCGGGGTGTAAGTTTTCTAATACGACCTTTGTGAGTTACATAATTGTCCACTCCTGCTCGATGCATCTTGTGCATGGAGTGAAGCAAGGGACGAGCAATTTCAAGATCTGTTTCTTTAGAAGTTTTGAAGTTCTTGGTACCTCCAGCTAATACATATTTTGCTACCTTTTCTGAAAGATAATACTTTTCTTCTACATCTTTAACGTCAAAAATAAATTCATCAAATTTCTCATCGCTTGGAGTTAATTCTGAATCGGGATGGTATACAAAATCTCCATGCCAATTGAATTCCTGATTTCTCTTTTGACACAATGCCACATCTCCATTTATCTGAGTATAACTCTTTTCTCTGTTCTTGTGACTGGTCACAAATTTTACACCTTTTTCTTTAAGAAAATATTTGGTTTCAATATAATCTTCCAAAAAATCATACATCTTATATTCTAACTGGATTGGCGCTGGATATTCGAACTTCGTTGCTTTCTTAAAGCCTAGACAAAAGACCCTCTCGCGATGTTGCGGGATTCCATAGTCGCAACTGTTTAAGACACGATATTTTACATCATATCCTAATTCTTCGAATATATCGTGAATAACATGCCATGTGCGTCCCTTGTCATGACTAAGTAATCCTCTAACATTTTCAAATAAAAAGACCTTTGGCTGAGTCTCTTTTACAACACGTGCAAATTCATAAAACAAAGTTCCACGTGCATCCTCGAAACCCAGTCTATGGCCAACCATTGAAAAAGCTTGACATGGTGCACCTCCAACAAGAAAATCGACTTTCCCTTTGTATGGATTCGCATCAAAATTCCGAACATCCGTAAACCAATCTTTTTCTTCTATCTCATAATTTGCGAAATAGCTCTTCTTACAGTTAGGCTCTATATCGCCAGCAAACATAATTTTGTGCTTCAGCCCTAAACGCTGAAAAGCATGTTCGATAGCTCCAATGCCACTGAATAGCGTCCCCAACCGTACAACTCGTTCAGGATGAGAGAAGGACAAATCTTTCCAGGGAACGCCTTGAGAAAGAGGTGTCTCAGGTATATCTTTATACTCAAGTTGTGCCACACGTTTTCTAACAAGTTTTTTTACCTTGTTGATTTTTTCTGAAACTTCTTCTATATCTTTTTTTACTGTTGCCATTTATATAACTCTTTCTAATTTGCTATTAATGTAATAACTATCTGAATTTTCAGTATTCCTAACCTCAGCATGACCATCTTTGAAAGGTCCAATGTAGAAGTATTTAGGTTTCACCTTTACAGTTCCATTTTTAAGCATAATGCCCCATTTGCCGTTGAGCTTGAAGGGTATATAGCCTTTGTAATAGGGATGCATTTCTTCGTACATTGGGGGGACTATGGTACGGTTTCTTCGGTCGCAGACTCCATAGAGTCCAGTCTTGCGGTCACGAAACACATTGTACTCTCCGATACTTTGTTCTGTGTCTTCCGATTCTGAGGAACGTATCTGCTTTTTCCCCTCGGCATGCTCCACCACCTCCATTTCCTCATCACCTTCCGAATAATCGGGTTCTCGGTCATAGATGTCGATGTCCTTGGTAAGAAGTCCTCCATCATTCCATCCGTCTTCGCCTCGTGTCTCACTACCATTGAAATGATGCCGCCAATGACGGTTTGCCATCGGAGTTCCAAAGCGATTATATAGACCGACGTTATCAAGGATGAGGCTTTTCTCCTTTCCCTCAGATATACGCAAGCCCCGACCGACCTGCTGGAGGTACATGGTTAGGGATCGCGTGGGACGAGCCAATTGTATGAACTCAATATCAGGGCAGTCAAAACCCTCAGAGAAGATATTTACGTTGACAATCACACTCACAATCCCAGCCTTAAAGTCATCTATGATGCTTTGCCGTTCGTCAGCAGGTGTGGTGCCATCGATCATACGTATGCTAACTCCATGAGAAGCATAAAGATCCTGGATATTTGCAGCATGTCGTCTGTCAATGGCATAAATGATACCTTTCTTGCCTTCTGCAAACTTCTTGTAGCTTTTATACAGTTCCGCACGGATATGGTCGCAGTCGAACACATTACTCAACTCGGCTTCCAAATAGTCGCCATCCACACCATAACGGTCTATCGAGTTAACAGCCTTCTGTGTTTCTGAGTTTCGACGAATACTGATATAGTCGTAATTACTCAGATAATGCTCGTTGACGAACCACTCTATTGGTTTTGATAGCACAATCTCTGAAAACAAAGAACGGAAACCGCAATGGTTCATACGCCAAGGGGTAGCTGTCACACCCAGTTTCTTCGAGTGGGGGTACATCCCCCACAGCTTTTGATAGCCTGAAGCAATACTGTGATGAGCCTCGTCGATGATGATGAAGTCGAAACGGTAGTGACGCATGGTGTCGTAGTTGCGGCATGACATGAAAGTTTGTATGCTGGCCACCTGTACCATGTGATGCAGTTCCTGTTTTACGCCACTCATGATAATACCATGTGCTATATCCTTGAGTTTGCCGCTGGCCTGGGTAATGAGTTCCTTTCGGTGAGCAACAATCAATATCTTTGACTCTGGGCTATGAACTTTGCACCAACGCTGAATATCACGAACAACAGAAGTGAACACGATGGTTTTGCCCGTACCAGTCGGCATCTGAATCATGAGGTTATCCATCTTATCCCAAAGGGAATAAACTTCATTCTTCATTTGCTTCTGATAGGGACGCAAACCTGTAATATCGCCCTCAATGTGCGAGAACTGGATTGCTGGTCCAGCAAACGCTTCTACACGTTCTACTTCTTGATCGAGATAATCTTCCATCCTGCTTGATGATATATGTTATTCGTGCCAACCTGCGTTCTCGGCTTTTTCGTAGATAGAAAGTGCCCACTTAGCCTGTTTGTAGGTATAGGGACGACCGCGCTTTATCATATATGCGAAATTGCCGATGAACGAAACTTCTACAGGCGTCAGCCCATCATGTTCCTTACCCCACTTGTTGATGCTGAACCATACGTCGGCATCAATATCACCAGCCTGTGTGATGACAGCCTGTTGTGCCTCGTTGATTTCTGTTTCTTGATCGCTTGATGCGGCAAGAACATCTTTAGGAAGGGCTGATGTGGAACCTTGATTGTTGAGTTTTGTCTTTAAGGCATCCCAGCAGCGTGTGGCTTTTGTCCACTCATTGATATTGGTGCCTTCGTCAACATTGACAATATGATCCCAAATAACAGGTTCTATCTTCTTCACAAATTCAAGTACCCTGTATAGAGTGGTTTGCTTCAGCTTCTCAAGGTCTTCCTTAGGAATGTCAACACTTACGAAACGATTGCGTTTACGTCCTTCGGTTGTAGTGTATTGTTCCTTGACTTTGTATGAGATATGTTGCTGACCATTTATAAGTTTGGCATAAACGCTGTACAAGTCAATGGTCATTTTGTTCTGTACTGCGGGATTCATCACATTCTGCTCGTTCCATATTGAGATGAGATCAAGCTTTTTACTAGAGAGAAAACCAAGTGCAGAAAGCGTATAGGCTACCATGTTTGACTTATAGCCAGGTAGTGCTATACCATCCTTTCCATAATAGGCATCTATCGCTTTGAAAAGAATACCTTTGGCGATGGTGCGGTGAAACACGTTAGCATCAAACTTGAGTCCGAGAGCCTTCATACGATTGAAGAATACGGCATAGTTATTCTCTCCTCCTTTGCAGACGCTGGCTGGATTCTCCATCCAAGCCATCATGAACTTGGAAAGAAGTGTTTTGTCGAACATCTGGTTTTTAGGATATTCGGCATAGAATTCACGTTCGGCTGCAGCGGAATTGTTGCGCTTGGCTTTGTCAAGATACTGCCCTCGGGTACGCTCAAAGAACCATTTGCTAACAGGTTTGCCAGTCGGAGTCTTTGTCCATTCTTGTCGAGACTGGTTTTCGATGTCAACAAGGAATGGTTCGTTGATATTGAAGTCGGACTTCTTGACGGCTGACTGAGTATTGGCAAACCTCGAAATCTTCTGTACAATTGTACCCTGCATCTCTTTGTCCTTAATAACAGACACTTTCATGCTGACAAACACTTTGGAAAGTCTGCTGACGTTTACGCCTTTCATGTTAAATACCGCATGAATGCTGGCAGTTGTCTGACCTCCATTCACAATTTGCCAGTCTTTGATACGGGTGATTTCCATTCCATTTTCACCCTTTCGAATGCTGATTTCTGCTGCTGTCGTAGAGATTCCGTTGTTGTATGCGAAGAACATATCAGGTTCTGGGTCAAAATCGAAAATTCCCTTACGCTTTTCAGCGGCAGTTGCTTTATGACCAATCATCGTGTCACGGATGCCCTTGTTGCTTGCACCCTTGAACTGAAGGAAGGTGCGAACATTCTGTTCAAGAATCTGCTGGTGGTATTTATGGTAAATCTGAGAAAGTATAGTTCCTGGAATGACACACAGATAACAAGACACGTTCTCAGAGACATCTGGCATCTGAATGCAAGGAAGAGGATTATTGTAATCTGCATCAAAGTCAACAACAATTGGGTCTTTGCCAGAAATGATGTTGTTTTGCCGCATAACGCGCTTGGCATCCCAAATGATGTATTCGCACGAAGTACCTTCCTCAAGTTCTGCTGTCTCCTTCTCGTAGTTAGCTGGAGCAATGGCGTTAGTCAAAAGGAACAGACGGATACGGTCTATTTTCTCGGTGCTATGGATAAGGTCTGCAACTTGATACAGTTCGCTCTTGGTATCATGTATTTTGCCAAGCACTTTACCATTCTGAGACTGTTCAAAGAATCTGTAAAGCCAGTTGAAGTGGCGGTCAAGTTCATTTGCATTAATACGCTTTCCATCCTCTGGGTCTTGATAGACACTAAGGAAGAGGTCGATGGAAACAAGGTCTTCATCACCATTGAATCCCCAGCCGTCAAGAGCCACACCGTTGCCGTTGTCATAGCTACAGAGGTTCACCTGGTCAACATCGCCCATTGCTTGGATGTAACCTACCACCAATTGCGTCAGCTCATCTTTGGGGCTATCAGCCATACCAAGGATTTCGTCAAGCACTTCTTCCTTGTACTGCTCAACCTCTGTCAATTCTTTGGCAACAATTGTATTGGCGACCACATTCTCCATTTCAGGAGATTCTTCCGCTACCTTGAAATCGTCAAATTGTTCTTCGTTAGGATTCATATTTCTTTTTTTATTGGTTTATTCTTGTTTACTTCTATTTGTCTTCTTGGATTCTTCTTACCCTACCGTAACTTCTCCGAAGCATCTTCGAACCCACGCCCTTCCTTCTCCCTTGCTACGACCTGCGAATGGCGGCGGAACGACCTTGCTATTCCATTGCTGCGGTTTGTATCGCTGCCGTGGATGATTGGGAATGTCGGACTTGCAACCTTTTCATCCGAGGTTGCAACCTTTGAACTGGAGGTTGCTTCTTTTGCGCCCATGCTTGCCACCTTTTATCAACTTGTGACAAAGCTTGTGACAAAGCTTGTGACAAAGCTTGTGACAAACTGGGGACATCTGTGATGTTTTCTACGACGTTTTCTACGACGTTTTCTACGACGTTTTCTACGACGTTTTCTACGACATTACCGCCATCTTTACCGCCAACATTACCGCCTTTGTCGTTGGCAAAGGCACAGATAGCCTCCTGGAACTTATCCATGTCACCTGTTGGCTCTCGCCTTCTTCCTTCTTGCAAGGCATAGTACAAGCGAGTTTGTCCTCTGCCCTTGCTTCGTTCGTCAGTTGACGTGGTTCGCTCCACACGATAGGTTTCCGTGCTATGCAGCAGTTCTTGTATTTCGCCTTTTGTTATCATTTGACTTCGTCTTCTTCCTTCTTGTAAGGCATAGCCAAAACAAGTTTTAGCTCTGCTCTTGCTTCGTGCGTCATTTCGACTTATTTCTCTTGATTGAACTCTTCCTGTCTCACCAACTCCTGCACAGGTACTTCAAGTGCATTGGCAATAGCTATGAGTGTTTCAAGGCTGGGTTGGGTAGTGTTTGTTACCCATTTGGATATAGTTGCCTGATCCTTTCCCAACTTATCCGCCAACCACTTGTTATTTAGATCGCGTTCAGCCAGAACAATTCTTATACGATTTAATTTTGCCATAATATTTTCTCTTGTTTGAGGGCAAAGATACAAAAAATAATTCATAATTAAGCATAATATACTTAATTTTTATTGTTTACAGTGAAAATTTGATGATTTTATCAAGTATTTGTCGTTATCATTGGCACAAACAAGTCATTTTGACAACGTAATAACATTCCTCTCCGAGCATAATTAATTTGCTGGTAATTTGCTGGCAACTTGCTGAAACAATCAAAATGCGGATGTAAATATATCTAATATGCTGATAATCAGCGATAATTAAAATCAAGTTTAATTTGCTGGTAATTTGCCAAAGAAAGAGATAATAGAGCTCTTTTACAGGTATTCCTGAATAAGAAAGTGCCAATAGTGGCAGATATTTAATACGACCAAGACAAGCCTCACGACTAAAAGTTGCCAGTATTGGCATATTTTAGTAATGACAGGGGGCATTTCTGCATTCCATAATCAATCCAAATCAAGAAAATGTAGCAAGGATGTGATTTTTTCTGTGTTTTCTTTTGGTTGTTTGGGGAGAAATCTGTACCTTTGCAGTGATTTTGTAACATGTTGATTATCAATGATTATTTCCGTTTTTGCGACATGTGTGCAACATCCGGTGCTAACGCATTGATAGTCAGTTAAAGTCGTTTTCGAGGAGGTTAAATAAATAAGCATTTATAAGGAAAGTGGTGTAATCCAAGTGGTTACGCCACTTTTTTCGTATTGTTAAACTTTGTTTCATTTCTTGCTGGTTTTGGATTTTTAGTGTAATTTTGCAGCATGATGAAAAAGAAACTGATTTTGTCATTGGTTGCCGTGTGCTTTACGTTGACGGTGAATGCCCAGACGGCATTGAAAAAGGTGTATAACGAGGACATCAACCCCATCGAGCAGATAGACCAGGCCATCGTGAAGGCTAAGTCTGATGGGAAGTTCGTTGTTTGTCAGGTGGGAGGCAACTGGTGTCCCTGGTGCCTGAAGTTCGCTGACTTCATCACGAAGGATTCTACCATCAGCAAGGTCATAACGGATAATTTTGAGTACATCCATGTGAATTACAATCCTCGCAAGTCGCAAAGTGAGGAGAAACAGGCGCAGGGTCTGGCCCTGATGCAGCGCCTGAACAATGCTGGGCGTTTTGGGTATCCCGTGTTTGTCGTGCTTGACGAGGAGGGCAAAATCCTCCATATTCAGGATTCCAGTTTTCTGGAGGAGGGTGAGGGATACAACCAGGAGAAAGTGCTGCGTTTCTTCAAGAACTGGACGCCAAAGGCAGTGAATGCAAAATGAGCAGACTTTACAATGATCGGCAGAGTTTCCTGAAGTCCGACTCCTTGCCATAGCACACCAGCACGTCGCCGGCCTCCATTGTCAGGTCGTCCTCTGTGGTGTTGACAACGATAGAGCTGTTATACT
>Ga0310697_10004391_pt1 | contig 13951 bp, 9 predicted proteins | sample 172DNAGHGlowgp2_FD_203883 | JGI IMG/M metagenome (GOLD analysis project Ga0310697, IMG submission 203883) | Sheep rumen microbial communities from Palmerston North, Manawatu-Wanganui, New Zealand - 1728 DNA GHGlow gp2 (v2) (version 2) | ecosystem: Host-associated > Mammals > Digestive system >...
GATCGATCCCGAAAGCTTTGCCATGCGGCGCTATCCCGTGCGCTTCTGGGACGTGTACGGCGAGGGCGGACATCCCGTGCGCACGACCGTTTCCGAGATGGGCGCGGAGCTTCTCGCGCGGCTTCTGAACCTCACCGACGTGCAGGCCGGCGTGCTCTCCATCGCGTTCCGCGTCGCGGACGACAACGGATGGCTGCTCATCGACCTCAAAGACCTCCGCGCGATGATCGCGTATGTCACCGAGCATGCGACGGAGCTTCTGCATCAGTACGGCAATATTTCAAAGCAGTCCGCGGGCGCGATCCAGCGCGCGCTTTTGCAGCTCGAGGACGCGGGCGGAAACCTGTTCTTCGGCGAACCCGCGATCGACCTCCGCGACTGGATGCAGACCGACGCGGACGGCAGAGGCTACATCAACGTGTTCCACTGCGCGAAGCTCTATCAGAGCCCGCTCCTGTATTCGACCTTCATGCTGTGGCTTCTTGCCGAGCTCTTTGAGGAGCTGCCGGAGGTCGGCGATCCCGAAAAGCCGAAGCTTGTGTTCTTCTTTGACGAGGCGCATCTCTTGTTCTCCGACGCGAAAAAGGCGCTGAAGGGCAAGGTCGAGCAGGTCGTGAAGCTGATCCGCTCGAAGGGCGTCGGCGTGTATTTCATTTCGCAGCAGCCGTCCGATCTGCCGGATCCGGTGCTTGCGCAGCTATCTAACCGCGTGCAGCACGCGCTCCGCGCCTACACCCCCGCCGAGCAGAAGGCGATCAAGACCGCCGCGTCGACGTTCCGCGTGAACCCGAAGTTCAACACCGAGGAGGTGCTCTCCGAGCTCGGCACCGGCGAAGCGCTGGTGAGCTTTCTCGACGAGAAGGGACGTCCGTCGATCGTCGAGCGCTGCACGATCCTGCCCCCGCAGTCGATGATGGGTATGATCGACGACGAGCGCAGAAAGAGCGAGATCATGGCGGACGAGCTTTACGGCAAATACGACGACGCCGTCGACAACGAATCCGCATATGAGATCCTGACCGGAAAAGCGCAGGAGGAGGCCGAACAAAAGGCGGAGGCGGAACGCGCCGAAGCCGAGCAGAAGGAGCGCGAACGGCAGGAGAAGGAAGAAGCCAAGGCAAAGGAAAAGGCCGAAAAGGAAGAAGCGAAGGCAAAGGCGCAGGCGGAAAAGGAAGCGCTGCGGGAAAAGGCGAAGAAGAAAAAGAAGACCTCGTCCGCGCTCGGCAAGGTTGCATCCTCCGCCGCAAGCTCGATCGGACGGCAGGTCGGCAACTCGCTGTTCCGCGGGCTTCTGGGCACGCTGAAAAAAATCTTCTGATCCAAAGAAAGGAGACGTTCTATGGCGCTGTACTGTGAAAACTGCATGAAGCTTGTCGACGGACCTTCCTGCCGCACCTGCAGAAACCGGAAGCTCCGCCCCGTCGAGCCGGGCGATTTCTGTCTCGTCGCGGAGGTGCACTATATGCAGGCGGAAATGCTGAAGGAGCTGTATGCCGACAACGACATCCCCTGCACGGAACGGTCCGTGCTCGGCGCGGGGATCACCGTGAACCTCGGCGTCAACGTCGGGCTGACGCGGCTCTACGTGCCCTACGACCGGCTGGGGTTTGCTAAGGAGCTTTACGACGTCTATTTCAACGGCGCTACGGAAACGCCGTCCGAACCGCGCGAGCTTCTGATCGGCTGCGTCTACCGGCACTTCAAGGGCGGTCTGTACCGGGTCGAGGACGTCGCGAAGCATTCCGAAACGCTCGAGGAATATGTCGTCTACCGCAAGCTCTACGGCGACCGGTCGCTCTGGATCCGCCCGAAGGCGATGTTTTTGTCCCCGGTCGATCGGGAGAAATATCCCGACGCTATGCAGGAATACCGCTTCGAGCCCGTCGCGGACGAACCCGCCGGTACGCCTGAATAATCGACCTGTTCCTGTATATTTCTGCAAACGCTGTATACTCCTGTATGCGGCGTTTTTGCATGATTTTACGGGTGATTCATGTAAAATCCACGAAAAAAATTCATATAAAGTTTGCATTTTTTCATGCAAGGTGTTATACTTGCATTGCCATCGAGAGTGCGCGAGAGACAAGCTCCGTGACCGCACAGCAACCTGCCTCAGTAAGGTGCTAAAGCTTGCATGATGGCATGTCAAAAAGCTTCGTCCCGATCCTTCGGTCGGGACTTTTTCGTTTCACGGAAAAATTTACGTTTGAAAATGAAAAAAAGTGCGACAAAACCGTTCATTATGTGGTATTATTAAGAAAGAGTTTTCAAAGCGAGGTGCTTTATGAAGAAAATACGCAGAGGCTGGGTACGGATCCTTGTGATCTTCTCGGCGGTCGCTCTGCTCGGCGGCGGCGCATACTTCGTCTACCAGCGTCTTTCAGGCGGCGACAAAAGCACGGTCTATGTGCAGTCCGTCGCGTCGATCACCGGCACGGGATACGTCGGACTGCTTGCGCAGTACAACGGCATTGTGGAGGCGAAGGACGTCGTCGAGATCAACCCCTCCGGCAGCATGCCCGTCAAGGAATGCTATGTCGTCGCCGGCAGTCACGTCAACGCAGGCGATCCGCTGTTCTGCTACGACGTGGAGGACCTCAAGCTGCAGTACGCCCAGATCCAGATCGACATCACCGGCGTGCAGAACAATCTGCGCACCTATCGCGACCGGCTCGACACGCTCAAAAAACAGCTTTCGAAGCTGAAGGAAACCGACAGCGAACGCTATCAGATCGAGCTCGAGATTCAGACGATCGAGCTGGATATCAAAAAAGCGGAATACGATCTCAGCGACAAGCAGCGCAGAGCGAGCGAGATGCAGAAGCTGATCGACGCGAGCGAGGTCAATTCCCCCGTCACCGGAACGGTGCGCTCCGTGCGCGACGATTCCGGCACATACGATCCGTTCGGCTACGGCAGCGGCGGCAGCAGCGCCTATATCACGATCATCGCGGGCACGGCGTACTGCGTCAAGGGTACCGTGAACGAGCAGACGATCCATACGCTCTACGTCGGCATGCCCGTGCTGATCCGTTCGCGCGTGGACGACACCGTCTATCACGGCACGATCTACCGCATCAATACGGACGCGCCGGAAAACGATCAGTCCGGCTACTATTACGACGGCGGCGAACGCGCCAGCAAGTACGCGTTCTACGTGGAGCCGGATACCGTGGAGGGTCTGCTGATGGGTCAGCACGTTTTGATCGACCTCAATACGGATACGAGTACGGTCAACGGACTGATGCTGCCCGCAGCCTTCCTGTTCGAGGAAGGCGGAAACTATTACGCATGGGCGGCGGACGAAAACGGACGCATCGAAAAGCGCAGCGTCATCGTCGACGCCTATTTCGAGGAGACCGAGAGCTTCAAGATCGTCAAGGGTCTGACGCTTCGCGACCGCATCGCGTTCCCGGACGAAACGATCCGCGCCGGCATGCTCGCGGACGAGATGGTCTATAACGATCCTGCCGAAAACGGCGGCGGACCCGCGTTTCAGGACGGCGGCGAACCCGCGCTTCAGGGCGGCATGGAAGGCGGTTGGGAAGATTCGGACGACGGATTGATCATCGATTGGAATGATATGGACGAAGATTGGAATCCGGACGACTCTGCCGGCGACGGCTTCGGAGGCTGATATGCTGATCCGTCTCGAACACATCGAAAAAACGTACGGCACGCCGGAGCATCCCGTTCCGGTGCTGCACGACGTCAACTTTACCATGGAGGAAGGCGCGTACTACGCGATCATGGGTCCCTCCGGCTCGGGCAAATCGACGCTGATGAACATCCTCGGCTATCTCGACACGCCCACGTCGGGAACGTATTACTTTGAGGACGTCGACAACAGCCGCGCGTCCGACGTGAAGATGGCGCGCATCCGCAACGAAAAGATCGGATTCGTGTTCCAGTCGTTCCACCTTCTGCAGCGCCGCCGCGCGTGGGAAAACGTCGCGCTGCCGCTGATGTACGGAAACGTGCCGAAGCGGGAACGGCGCGAACGCGCCGAGCAGGCGCTTTGCGAAGTCGGTCTCAAGGACCGTATGGATTTTTACCCCACGCAGCTTTCCGGCGGTCAGTGTCAGCGCGTTGCGATCGCGCGGGCGATCTGCACGCGGCCGAAGCTGCTGCTTGCCGACGAGCCGACCGGCGCGCTGGATTCCAGATCCGGTCAGCAGATCATGGACATCTTTGACGAGCTGCACGAACGCGGCATGTCGATCATCATGATCACACACGAGCACGCGGTGGCAGAACGCGCTTCCCGCATGCTGCATATCTACGACGGCGTTCTGACGGGAGGTGACGCGGAGTGAAACGGACGCTCAGGATCATTCTCATCTGCGTGCTGTGCGTCGGTCTCGTGATCGGCGGCGTCTCCACCTATCTGCTGTTCCGCAAGCCGACCCCCTGCGAGGTCTACCCCGCCATGCAGTGGATGATGTCGTACATGCCGAATCAGACCTACCTGTACGGCATCGTGACCTCGGACGCCTCGCAGGTCGTGACAAAGACCGCCGACCGCACGGTGCTCGAGATCCTCGTAAGCCCCGGCGACGTCGTTTCCATCGGCGATCCGCTGCTGCGCTACGACGCGACGCGCGCGCAGCTCTCCTTCGAGCAGAGCCAGATCGAGCTTCTGAAGCTCGAAAACGAGCTCCGCTCCGAATATGCCGAGTACAAGAAGCTTGCAAAAAAAGATTATCCGAAGCCGCTCCTGACCCCGACGCCCGCGCCGACAAGCTCGACAGCGCCGCGCCGCGGACGCATCATCCGGCTCGATCCCGTCGATCCTTCGCCCCTGCCTGACCTGCCGGATCCCGATCAGCCGGTCCCCGGCAACGGCGCCGAGAACGATCCCTACGTGTATACGCTTGGCGCGGAGGACCGCGTCAGCTTCGCGTTCATGCAGTGGCTGCTGCAAAAATCCGCAGAGCTGAAGACCGCCGTGTTTGCAAAGATCGTCCAGCCCGAAGCGGAGATCCTGTTCTCCGCTCAGCCGGAAGGAACGCTTTCCTTCTCGGTCACGGTCGGGAACGATACCGGAACCGCGGACCTGAAAACCCCGAAGGCGGGCACCGGCACGGAAGCCGATCCGCTCGTCTACGCGTATGCGTCCGAAGCGGTCGTTCCGTACGCATTTTTGTGCGCGCAGTGTGAAGCCGCCGCCGCGCATGCGCAGGACGTTTATGTGAAGCTCGAGGCCGTGCGCTTTACGGTCGATCTGCTGTTCACGCCGGAAGGCGCGTACTCCTTTACCACGACCGTACTGCAGCCCGAACCGACGGACACCCCGACGCCTACGCCCACGGCGACGCCGACTGCGACCCCGACCGCGACGCCGACTGCGACCCCGACGCCCACGCCTACGGACACCCCGGACCCCACGGATACCCCGGACCCCACGGATACCCCGGACCCGACGGACACCCCGACGCCCACGCCGACCGCGACCGCAACGGCGACCCCGACGGCAACGCCCACCGCGACGCCCACGGCAACGCCTACAGCGACGCCGACGACAAAACCGACCGCGACGCCGACAACAAAGCCGACTGCGACGCCCACGAAAAAGCCGACTGCGACGCCCACGAAAAAGCCGACTGCGACGCCCACGAAAAAGCCGACCGCGACGCCAACGAAGAAGCCGACCGCGACGCCAACGAAGAAGCCGACCGCGACGCCAACGAAGAAGCCGACCGCGACGCCTACAAAGAAGCCGACCGCGACGCCGTACCGCAGGACTCCGACGCCAAGCCCCAATATGCAGCTCAACGAGCTTACGGAGCGGATCCGTGACGACGAGCTTCGCTATCGTCAGCTCGTGCTCGATATCGCAAAGGCGGAGCGCAGCGGTCTGGACGGCATTCTGTTCTCCGAGGTCAACGGCACCGTGATGACCGTCATGTCCCCCGACGACGTGCAGAACGGCGGCGTGCTCATCGAGATCCGCGGCGGAACGGGACTGCACATCAGCGTGATCGTCGGCGAAGACGACCTCTTTAACTACCCCGTCGGGACCGAGCTCACCGGCTTCTCCTACCAGATGCAGGACAATGTGACCGCGACGGTCTCGAAGGTCGGCACGATGCCGATCAGCACGAGCTATTCGGGCAGCGGCAATCCGAACTCGTCCGGTTACCTGCTGGTGCTCGACATCACCGGCGGCGCCACGCCCGGCGTCGGCGAATACATCGAATTCTCGAACCTGTCCTCGCTCTATGAGCAGGGCACTGTCTTCCTGCACGAGGCGTTCCTGAAGGACGCCGACGGCGAGACCTGCATCTATGTCGCAAACGAAGAAGGTCTGCTGGAGAAACGCGTCGTGAAGACGGGCAGACATATGAATGAATACGTCGAGCTGATCGACACGCCGATCACGTCGGAGGACCGCATCGCGTTCCCGTACGACAAGAACTGCAAGGAAGGCAGTCCGGTCGAGGACGCGAAGGACAGTCTGTTCTACGGCGGCTGGTAAGGGGGTGTCGCCGATGTTGGAAAATTTCCGCGAAGCCTTTGACGGCATCCGTTCCCACAAGCTCCGCAGCGCCCTGACGATGCTCGGCATCATCATCGGCATCGCGAGCATCATTGCGATCTCGTCCACGATCATGGGCACGAACGAACAGATCAAGGAAAACCTGGTCGGCTCGGGCTCGAACGTCGTGACCGTGCGTCTGTATCAGGGCGATTACCCGTTCGAGACCGCATGGGCGACCCCGCCGGACTATATCACGGCGCTGACCGACAGCACGCTCGAGGAGATCCGCGCGATCCCGGAGGTCGCGAGCGCCGCGTACTATGCGCAGCGTGACGCCTACGGACAGATCCGAAGCGGCGGCAACGTGCTTTCCGCCGGCACGGTCTACGGCATCGACCGGTCCTATCCGTCCGTGTACGGCTACACCGTCCGCTCGGGACGCAGCATCACGGACAGCGACTGCACGCATTTCCGCAAGGTCGCCATGATCGACGAAACGGTCTCCGCGGCACTGTTTTCCGGCGCGAATCCGATCGGCAAAACGATCGACATCTGCGGCGAGCCGTACATCGTGATCGGCGAATTCACGCGCGCCTCGGACTTCCGCCCGAAGGTGAGCACGCTCGACGAGTATTTCACCTATAACCAGTCGTCCGGCGGCAAGGTGCTGATCCCGTTCTCGACGTGGCCCGTGCTGTTCCGCTACGACGAACCGCGCTCGCTCGTGATCCGCGCGGTCGATACCGATTCCATGACGGTTGCGGGCAGAAAAGCCGAGGAGATCCTGAACGGCACCATCCGGCAGGAGAATCCGGAGGTCCGCTATAAGAGCGAGGACCTTCTGGAGCAGGCAAAGAACCTGCAGGAGCTTTCGAGCGCCACAAACCGGCAGCTCATCCTCGTTGCAGGCATCTCGCTGATCGTCGGCGGCATCGGCGTCATGAACATCATGCTGGTGTCGGTCACCGAGCGCACGCCGGAGATCGGACTCAAAAAAGCGCTCGGCGCGCGCAGACGGCGCATCTCGGCGCAGTTTCTGATCGAAGCGGGCGTGTTGACCTGCCTCGGCGGCATCCTCGGCGTGATCGTCGGCATCATACTCGCCTACGGCATTTCCAAGATGTCCGGCGTGCCGATCTTCATCAGCTGGGTCATCGTCGCCGCAACGGTCGTATTCTCGTTCGTGATCGGCATGTTCTTCGGCGCGATCCCCGCCTACCGTGCGGCGCGCCTCGACCCGATCGAAGCGCTGCGTCACGAATAAAGCCAAAAACAGCAAGGGTGCTGAGGACGTCTCAGCACCTTTTTTGTTTGCCGTTTTTATTACATGATACTGCCGTCGAGCGCGTTGATGTGCAGCGCACAATCTTCCTGAACGTTCCCGAAGGGAACATTTCACCTGCGAAGCAGGTATCACTTGCCGCAAAGCGGCAAACATCAATGCGCCGCAGGCGCTCAGTATCCCGCGTCGGGATGCACGATCGAGCCGTCCACGGCGTTGAGGATCAGACAGTCGTAGCCCATGTCCATATTGTGCCGGTCCGTGTCGTCCTCTCCGAAAAAGACGAGCCAGCACGGCATTTCAAAGAACGTGTCCGCGTTGCGCTCGCGGATCGTATAGGTCGAGAGGATCACCCGGTGGACCGTGACCGGTATACAGCCCTGCGTGTCGTACCATTCGAGCGAATGCCGCCGCAGATGCAGCGGGTTCGTCAGCGTCGTGATCGCGGTCTCCGCACGCGACGCGATCGCATCGAACGGCAGAAGCTCCACATTCTCGTTAACCAGATCGACGATCTCGCGCGGGTTGTACCAGGTGAAGCTCAGCACGCCGTTCGGTCCCACCATGACGTCGAGCATTTCGGTCATGATCGGCGCGGCGTACGTTTCCGCCCGGTCGTTTTCGTAGTTCAGGCTCCGGTCGAGCTGCCAGTTGACGTCCGGCACGGGATAGCCGCCGTAATCCCGGTGCAGCTTATAGGACCAGCCGGTCGCAAGCGCTTTGGTCTTGCCGTTCTTCTCGCCCATCAGGTTTGCAGGATACGCCCAGGTCACGGAAAAACCCGAAAGCCCCGTGCGGGAGAGCGCGGCTTCGAGCAAACGATCCGCATCCTCGCGCGGCATTTCGACGTCCTTCCAGTGCCGATAATCGCCCTCCTTGTGCTTCTTGTCCCATTCATACTCGTACGACGGATAGACGATCCCTCTGTCGACGACGGCGCTCACACCCGTTTCGGAGGCATGCACGGAGAGCGCGTGCCCGTCCGAAAGCGTATAGACGCTCCAGACGTCGTACGGCACATCGGCATAATCCGAAACCGTCCGCGTTTCGAGCCTGTCCGGCGCCGCGGCGATCTCCGCCATATACTGCTGCGAACGCTCCGCGACCTCCTCCTCGGTCGGCACATACTCGTCCCAATCGTCGCGATCCGGTCTTCCCGCCGCGTCCCACTCGCGCTTTTCCTGCACGAGATCGAGATACGCCTGAAACTCCGCGTTCAGTTCTTCCTTTGTCTTTTCATAGACGTATACCTCGGTCGGCGCGGCAAAGAGGTTTTGAAGGATCGCCGTGGTCTGCGCCTTCCCGAGCGTCGTCGTCCGCGTCCGGTACACCGGATACAGCCCGTCCGCCTTCTGCTCGATCGCGGCGTCGATCGTAAGCTGCAGCGTGCCGTGCACCTCTCGCGTGTCAACGATCTTCCGATCGCCCTCCATTCGGGCGCCCGTCGTTTCCAGCGCCGTAAAATCCGTTCGATACGGCTCCTTTTGCCAGCGATCCAAAAAGACCTGCGGCGCAAGCGGATCGCGCGGAAGCGCTCCGTTCTGCGGCTCGTCCGCGGTCCCGACCGTATCGGTGTACAGCTCGTTCAGCTTTTGTTCCGCAACGCCGTCGTTCTTATTCACGATAAACTCCGTCTCCGGCGTCGGCACGCACGCGGCAAGCAGCAGCGCCGCAAGCAGCAATATCCATAGTCGTTTCATCAGAATCATCCCCTTCCTTCGGTCTGTCATCATCATACCGCCTAAATTCGTCCAAAACGTCACAAAGATGTAAGATAGTTGTATCGAAGTTGTAAAAACAAGGTCGTGTTCCCTGTCGCGAACAAGTACGACCGTGTAGGGGGCGTCCTCCCGGACGCCCTGCATGTTCCGAAGGAACAATTCACGGCGAAGCCTATTCATGCGCATAAGCGCAATTCATTCACTCGCGAACGGGACGCCGAGGGCACGGAGTTGAGCGCTCCCTCGGAGGAGAGGGCTTTGGGGATCGCATGCACGCGGCTTCCCTGTGCAAACAGGTGCAGAAAATAAGAGCGACCGTTTTCGGTCGCTCGTTTGCGCAGAGGATTCAGTTTTCGGGGCGTGCCGTGACGTGAAAATCGCCGTCCCAGTCGCGGTAATCCGGAATAAACGGCTTGCCGGTCACTTCGTTGATGTACACAGCGTCCGCAACCCAGCCGGTCATGGGACCTTCCATGAACATCCTGTCGTTTGCGAAGTGCCAGATCTCCTTCAGCACGCCGTTGCGGAACTCGCACTCGTACCAGGTGCCGTCCTCAAGCTCGATATCCATCGTGCAGACGATACCGTCCACGACCGCGTTGACGCTGACCTCCTTCAGACCCTTACCGTGCGTGTTTGTTTCATCCGGGCCGTACATGCCGAGCGCGCAGATGAAATCCTGTGCAATGATCGTCGTTGCGTCCTCGTACTCCTTCCCGCCCCATCTTTCATACGGAACGTCCTGCAGGTCCTTGCAGGGAATGGTTCCGGTAAACGAGATCACGTCGCGCGAATACGCCGATACGATCATCGCGAACCCGTCGCCTTTAAGCTCCCAGCAGTCCTCGCGTACGCCGCTCTCGTCGCGGTAGAACGTCCATTGAATGTTTCCGGCATAGAGCTTCTCACCGGAAAGATCCTGATAGAGCGTGCAAAGCATGTCTTCGATCTTCATGACGTTCGCCATTTTGCTTTCGTCCAATTCCGGCGGTTCCGCCTCGACGAATTGCTGTGGATATGCCTTTTCCGAAAAGCTGTTCTGCAGGTCCGCAAGGAAGTACTCGCTTTCGAGCATCGCATCCTGGCTCGGGAAGACCGCGACCTGCCACAGCTTGTCGCCGATGTACGCAAAGGTCAGACAGGTGTCCGTATCGGTCGTGTACGAATAAACCAACTCGCTGGTATATTCAAACTGCATCCCCGACCGTGTCCGGATCGGCTTCGCTTGGTATCCAAGCCGTTCCGCAAGCACGATGTTCTCCTTGTCGCGGTCGACCGCCTTACCCTCCGGATAGGTCAGAAGGTCTGCACAGATCAGCTTCATGTCCTCCGCGCGAAGCACCAGGATATATACGTTGCCGGGGTCGCGCACATACAGGAACGCGTCGCGTTCGCCCGAAGCGTCGGTGAAAAGCGCTGTATACGCGCTGTCCGGTTCATATCCGGTCAGTTCCGCGTACGACCGTCCGAACAGGATTTGCGTCAGCCGGTCCGCCTCTTTACAAACGGCCGCTCTCTGCTCTTCGGTCGGATCGCTCGCGGTCCACAGGAACCGGTTGTCGGCGATCCAGATGCTGGACCGGATCGGGATCACCCGTTCTCTGCGTCTCTGCACGTCCTCCGTGATCCACTTGATCTGTTCCGCGGAGAGCTTTGCGCCCTGCGCCGCAGGCGAGGGCGTCGGTTCCGACCTGTTCAGGTCCTCGACGGATCCGTTTTCCGGGTCATATTCCGCTTCGGTCTCGTTTGTCTGCATCTTTGCTTCCGTCTTCGCGTCGGCGACGGTCGCAAACGTGCTTCCTTCCTTCGAGAAGCGAATCACGCCGCCGAGCAAAAGTCCGGAAAAGATGCCGAGGCACAGGACCGCGGAAAGCGTGATCAGAAGCACCTTGTGCTTGTGTAAGAGTGTTTTCATGGCATTTACCTCCTTTCTGCGATCCCATCGTAGCATGGAACTTGTAACAGAGTCATCACAGAGTTGTAAGAGAGTTGTAAAATCGTCGGAGCCTGCTCGGCTTTTCTTGCCTCCCCTTACACAGGAGAGGCAAGAATGCGCGCGAATCCCATAGGGGGAAGGCTTTTGGCTGCGCGCATCCAGAGGCTTCCTGTCACCGTCAGGTGACTGACGGGGGGTATGATCCCATGATTCTCCGCAAGGAGAATCGACCTGAACATGCCCGAAGGGCATATATCACCCGCACGCAGCGCGGATATCACTGCGCCATAGGCGCCGCATCCGCTCCGAACCGGACCGTCGCCGTCGTTCCCTCGCCCTCCTTGGATGCAAACCGCAGCGTCGCGCTGTGGAGCGCGGCGATCTCGTGACACAGCGGCACGCCGAGCCCGCTCCGGATCGAGGGATTTTTCGCATGCGACGGGTCGTTGACGTAGCGGAGCTGTTCCGGCGTCATGCCGGAACCGTGATCGATGATCTCGATCACGCCGGGCGTCGCCCGCATTCTGACCGGCGCGCCAGGGGCGGACGCCTTGACGGCGTTGCCGATCAGGTTGCCGAGCATGCTGAGAATCAGCGCACGGTCCGCAGTCATCGTGTCCCATCCGATCTCCGTTTCGAGCGTCGGATAGGTTTGCTTCAGGTGCGCCGCAAGGTCGTTGAGCTTTACGCGCTCCGGCTGAAACACGTTCTTGCGCGCGTCCGCAAGGGTCAGAAGCTTTTGCGAGATCTCGCCGAGCCGTTCGCTCTCCGATACGATATAGCTTGCCGCCGTGTGCTGCTGCTCCGGCGTCAGCTTGGCGCGCTCCAGAAGCTCGCCGTAGCCGCGAATGACGGTCAGCGGCGTCCGAAGCTCGTGCGCAAGCCGTTCGACCGGCTGGTTGACGCGTTCCAGCATCACATACAGCGCCGCCGCAATGCCGGCGGTCAGAAGCGTGCAAACGAGCACCGATCCGATCGCCTGCCGCACCGTCCGGTCAAGCTCGTCGGTCACGTCGAGCCCGAAGCGCAGCCATACGCCGTCCGACAGCGTATCCGCCATTGCAAGCACGGTGCGTCCGTTCTGTGTGATCCGGTGCACCCTGCCGGGCTCGACTTCGGGCGGGACCGGCTCGATCGAGACCCAGGTCTTTTCCCCGCGTCCCAGCGCAAAGGTCGCGCCGTTGCTGTCATACAGCGCAAAGCCGCGCACGTATGCGGCGCGGTTCTGCTCCGGCGTTTGCGCCAGCATCCCGTCGACCGACAGCGCAAGCGCCTTTTCCTCGCCGATCGCGCGTGATTCGATCGCGCTGAACGTCGCCCGCAGATTCTGCAGCACGAGAACAAACGTGCTGACAAACAGCACCGCCGCCACAAGCGCCACCGTCAATACATAGCTTTTTTGTCTGAGCTTCACGGCATCTCCTCAAACCGGTATCCAAGCCGGTAGACCGTTTTGATCCGTTCGTCCAGTCCGAGCTTCTTGCGAAGCCTCTGGATGTGCACGTCGATCGTACGAGACTCGCCTAAGAAAGAAACGTCCCACGCCTCGCGCATCAGCTTCTGCCGCGACAGCGCGATGTTGCGGTTCTTGACAAGGACCTCCAAGAGCGCGTATTCCTGCATGGTGAGATCGACCGGCTCACCGCCCTTCGTCACCGTCTTCGCCTCAAAGTCGATCACAAGATCGTCGATCCGATAGCAGCTTTCGCTCTTGTGCGTGCGGCGCAGCACCGCCTCGACGCGCAGCAGAAGCTCCGTCATCTCGAACGGCTTGACGATATAGTCGTCCGCGCCGCGCTCGAAGCCCTTGACCTTGTCCGCAGTTTCACCGAGCGCGGTCACGAAGATCGCCGGCGTGCCCTTGAGCTTCTCATACACCTTGAAGCCGTCCGTGTCCGGCAGCATCACATCGACGATCAGAAGATCGAACGGCGTCTCCTGCGCTGCCTTGATCGCTTCCCTTCCGGTGTACGCCTGCACCGCCGTGTGTCCCACCATACCGAGGTTCAGCGCGATGAGATCGTTGATCGCGTATTCATCCTCAATCACCAAAATCCGTGCCATATGCCCCCTCCTCAGGTATATTGTAACATATTAGTTGTAACCAAGTTGTAAAACATGCGGCTTTGCCGCAATTTACGTCCGCAGGACAATCCTTCACGAAAGCCAATTCATTGACAACCCTCCCGGCTCGTTCCTCGCCACCCTCCCTTGCACAGGGAGGGCAAGAATGCGCGCGAATCCCATAGGTGGAAGGCTTTTATGAAGGCTTCCCCTTGAGGGGAAGCTCCGCCGCAGGCGGTGATGAGGTGGTATCAATCCCGATTCTCCGCAAGGAGAATCTTCCTGAACGTGCCCGCAGGGCACATATCACATCCCGCAGGGATATATCACCCGCGTGCAGCGCGGATATCATTGCGCAGCCGCGGCGCTCAATATCCTTTCCGCACGTCGATCACCGTGCCGTCGATCGCGTTGATCGAGAGCATGGGCTCGTACGGATAGGTGCTTTCGGTCGTTTCGATATAGTC
>Ga0310697_10004393_pt1 | contig 13949 bp, 11 predicted proteins | sample 172DNAGHGlowgp2_FD_203883 | JGI IMG/M metagenome (GOLD analysis project Ga0310697, IMG submission 203883) | Sheep rumen microbial communities from Palmerston North, Manawatu-Wanganui, New Zealand - 1728 DNA GHGlow gp2 (v2) (version 2) | ecosystem: Host-associated > Mammals > Digestive system >...
CGGCGATAAATCTTAAACGATACGCGAGCTGATTGGCTGAGAAACTACCCGTTCGTTAGCGGGGAATTCAAGCCTGTGGAGCGTCGTACCAAACGTGAGTAGCCTCGGCAAAAACGGGCGTGTTGAAGCAGGAATGAAACTTAAGAGTTTTTATAACTTTTTATAAGTTTTCAGTAACGGATTAAGAATGAGGATTTTAATAATGGCTCTTGCGCTGGTGTTCGCTTTGATTCAACCGGCAAGCGCGGCGGTTTATCAACAGGGAATTGTCTACGTGATTTACGACGAGACCGGCGATAAGTCTCCAAAGAATAAGGCGGATGTAAATTCAAACGGCGTGCCCGATGTCGTCGAAGATATTGCCACGCAACTTAATGCGGCTCGCGAACTTTTTAAGGACGTATACAATTTCCCCGACCCGCTTAGTTCCGACCGCTTCAAAAACGTTACGTCTATTGAAGTCGACATGGAGTCAAAAGAAGTTATGAAAGTAAACGGGCAAGCTTTTAGTAGCGTGCGCAAAAATTCAAAACACGACCCCAACGAACGCTCACTTCATATCAAAGTTTCAAACGCTTTCGACCCGCATAAAAATACAACGCCGGCTCATGAATATTTCCATTTGATTCAATATGGCACAACGTATTTCCGCAACAGCTGGTTTTTGGAAGGAATGGCGCGTTGGTCTCAAGATTCCGTTGAAAAAATAAAAGAATATCCTAACGGTATGGACTTGCCCATTAAATTGAATAGCCAAACTGCCGAGAAGCAAATTTTTGAGGGCAAATATAAAGTAGCGAACGAGTTATGGTATCCTTTGGCGGTGAACATGAAGGACAAGGCAACGATACCTGCTACCTTAACGAATAAATATAAATATGCGGACGGTGCGCCCGTTTTCCACGACAATATAATTTATGGTCCCAACGTTATGCGGCAAGTGTTACAAGTCATGAAGTCGAAAGAAGAAGTTGCCGCAACTAAATTCGGCGGCGGAATGAAAAATTGGCGTAGAAATGGGCAACGCAACGAACAAAATAATTCAATCATAATGGATTGCGTTCGCGAAGTTTATTATTCTAATTTGTTTTAGAGCGCAAAAACTATGACGAAATTTAAAACGGTCGCGGACGGCGAAATTTTTTCGGCGGCATATGAAGTCAATAAATCGAAGTTCTTAGCACACGTTAAACACGTCGAGACCGAAGAGGACGCTCGCGACTTCGTGCTTTTAATTCGCAAGAAATATTTTGACGCGACGCATAATTGTTCGGCGTGGGTTTTAGGCGAACGCGGCGATAAACAAAAATCGAACGATGACGGCGAACCGGGCGGCACCGCGGGCAATCCGATTCTTGAGGCGATTAAAAAGAATGAGCTGACGAATTGCGCAGTTGTCGTGACGCGCTATTTCGGCGGAATAAAACTGGGCGCGGGCGGACTTATTCGGGCTTATTCGCATACCGCCGCGCTCGGACTCACTAAAGCTAAAATCGTCAAGATGACGCTGTTCAAAAAAATTTCTCTGACACTCGAATATAATTTCCTGGCAACCGTCGAAAACTATTTGCGCAATAAAAAAATCCGCATCACCAATTCCGATTATGCCGCCGTTGTGACGCTGGAAATTTTACTTTTGCCCGCGCAGGTTGAAACTTTTCTGACGAATTTGAACGACTTGACTGCCGCGAATTTTTTACATGAAGAGCTTGAAGAAATTCTTTTGCCCGTTGAGTAAATCTGATTCTTGTAAACTTTAATCGTGAATGCTAAAATTCCCGTGCGAAAAAATTCAAGGAGGCTAAAATAAATGGCAACGATAATGGCACCGTCGATACTTTCAGCGGATTTTGCGCACCTTGCCGACGAAGTTAAGAAGGTAACGGACGCGGGCGCAGAATATGTTCACATTGACGTTATGGACGGAACTTTTGTGCCGGAAATTACAATCGGGGCGGGCGTCGTCAAGAGCTTGCGCAAAATTACCGACGCAGTTTTGGACGTTCATTTAATGGTTGAGCACCCCGAAACGCAGATTGAAAGTTTCGCCAAAGCGGGCGCGGATATTATAACTTTCCACGTCGAAGCGACGCACCACCCGCACCGAGTTATACAAAAAATTCACGAGCTGGGTTGTAAAGCGGGCGTCGCGCTTAATCCCGGCACGTCACTTTCTGCAATCGAAGAGCTAATCGAAGATGCCGACATGGTTTTAATTATGACGGTCAATCCGGGCTACGGCGGGCAGAAATTTATTGAGTCAATGCTCGGCAAAATTCACATGCTTTATCACATGATTGAAGAAATGGAAACGACTTGCGACATTGAAGTTGACGGAGGTATTAATGCGCAAACTTCGATTGACGTACGCGAGGCGGGCGCGAATGTTTTGGTAGCGGGTTCGGCGGTCTACGGCGCAAAGGACGCGGCGCAGGCAATCAAAGATATTCGCGGCAAGGAAATTGTTCATCACCACCACGACGACGAGGACGACGATTTATGATTTTTGATTCGCATATTCACACGAAATTTTCTGCGGATTCTGAAATGCTTGCGGCTCAAGTTCTTGACAAGGCGGCGAGCTTAAATTTAGGCGTCGTCTTCACGGAGCATTTTGATTACGGTGTCGAAGTTGACGGCAGGAAATTTGAATTCAATCCCGCTGAATACATGAGCGAATATAAAAATCTGCGCGGGGACAAAGTTAGATTAGGCGTCGAGGTCGGTTTAAGGAAAGTTGCGCGGGCGGTGAATGAAAAATTTATTGCGCAAGCGGACTTTGATTTTATAATCGGGTCGATTCATCTTGTTGACGATTTGGATATTTACTACCCCGAATTTTACGCGGACAAGGACAAGGCGACGGCTTATCGAAAATATTTTGAGCAAATGGCGCAGGAAATAGCGATTGCGGATTTTGACGCGCTGGGGCATATCGATTACATTTGCCGCGCCGCGCCCTATGATAATCCCGAAATTGATTACGCAACGTTTTCCGCGCAGATTGATGACGTTTTAAAAATCGTCGTCGAGCACGGGAAAGTTTTGGAGTTGAACACGCGTCGTTTCGATAAAGTTCGCGCCGTTGAAGAATTGATTCCGGTTTACAAAAAATATCGGGAACTCGGCGGGCAATTCGTTACGCTGGGTTCGGACGCGCACAGAGTCGGGGCGGTCGGGAATTATTTTGAACGCGCTTTGAATTTTATTCATGAACTCGACTTGACGCCCGTAACTTTTTGCAAACGCAAGCTTGAAAAATTTTGATACTGGAAATAAAATTTGCTCAAGATTAATCCTTGGGCATTTTTAATTTGGAGGAGGAGTTATGAAAAATTTTTCTTTAGGGCAAGACAACGCAATATTTGCAGCACTGCAGAGTTTTGGCAAAGCGTTAATGTTGCCGATAGCAATTTTACCGGCGGCGGGCTTTTTACTCGGCATAGGAGGTGCGTTGTCCAATCCCAACACGATAAAAGCTTATCCGTTCTTAAATGAATATTGGTTGCAAGATATTTTATTGATCATGTCTGATTCAGGCGAAATTGTCTTTGCAAACTTGCCGATACTTTTTGCGGTGAGTTTAGCGGTCGGCTTATCGAAGACGGATAAGGGCACAGTCGGACTAGCGGCGGTCTTGTCAACGCTGATAATGAACACGACGATTAACAGCTGTCTAAAAATAACGGGCGAATTAGCTACGGAAAATTTAGCGAGCGAAGGACAAGGCTTGTGCTTAGGAATTCAAACTTTGGAGACGGGCGTTTTCGGCGGAATATTAATTGGGATAATGACTAGCTGGCTCCATAAAAAATTTTATAAGATTGAGCTACCGCCGTTCCTAGGCTTTTTCGGCGGTTCGCGTTTCGTCCCGATTATCTGCGCATTTGGCTCAATGTGTTTGGGCGTTGAAATGTATGTTATCTGGCCTCACTTCCAAATATTAATTTCTTCGGTCGGAGAATTCTTCAGCACGACAGGTTATGTTGGCACCTTAGTTTATGGATTTTTCTTGCGAATGTTGGGACCTTTTGGACTGCACCACATTTTTTATCTACCGTTTTGGACGACGGCTCTCGGCGGAAGCGAAATTGTCAATGGGCAACTCGTCGAAGGGACGCAGAGAATATTTTTCGCGCAACTGGGCGACCCTAACACGCTAAAATATTACGAAGGCATTTCTCGCTTTATGTCGGGGCGATTTATAACGATGATGTTCGGGCTGATTGGAGCCGCCTTTGCACTGTACAAGACTGCCAAGCCACAAAATAAAAAAATCGTCGGCGGCATGCTTTTTTCTGCCGCGCTGACCTCGTTTTTAACTGGAATAACCGAGCCGCTAGAATTCTCATTTTTATTCGCCGCGCCGATGCTTTATCTCCTGCACGCCTTCTTTGACGGTTGCGCGTTCATGATGGCGCATATTTTCCAAATTACAATCGGGCAAACTTTTTCGGGCGGGCTGATTGATTTTATCTTATTCGGCATTATGCAGGGCGAAGCTAAAACAAATTGGGTATATGTGCTGATAATTGGCGTGCCGTGGTTTTTCCTGTATTATTTCTCGTTCAAATATCTGATAGAAAAATATGATTTCAAGACGCCGGGCAGAGACGAAGAATTATTAGCCTATACAGAGAAAGTTTTGAGCAGTGCCGAGCAAACAAAATTAATTTTATCGGGCTTAGGCGGAAAAGAAAATATTGACGATTTGGATTCATGCATAACGCGCTTGCGCGTGACGGTCAAAGATTCTACACTTGTCAGCGAAGAAATTTTAATGTCGAGCGGAGCTAAAGGCGTCGTTCAACATGGCGTCGGCGTCCAGATTATTTACGGGACGAAAGCCAACGTCATTAAAAATAATTTGGAAGAGGCGATGAGTTAATCTGCGCGGCTGTGAATTTTGACTTGCTAAATTTTTTCGTGTAAAATCGGCGCATAATCCAACTAAAGAAAGGAATCATCTATGGAAAAATTTTTTGAACTCAAAGAACGCGGCACGGATATTAAGACAGAGATTATGGCGGGCATTACGACGTTTATGACGATGGCTTATATCTTGGCGGTCAACCCAATTATTTTGGGAGCGTCGGGCATGGATACGGGCGCGATTTTCACGGCGACTGCACTTGCCTCGGCGTTCGCAACTTTTTGTATGGCACTCCTTGCGAACATGCCTTTTGTCCTATCGGCGGGCATGGGGCTAAACGCCTACTTTGCCTACACGGTAGTTATCGGCATGGGCTACACATGGCAACAAGCACTTGCGGCAATTTTCGTTGAGGGTGTCATTTTTATTTTCCTGTCGCTGATAAACATTCGCGAAGCGATTTTTAATGCAATCCCGCCGTCGCTGAAAATTGCTGTAAGCGTCGGAATAGGACTTTTCATAAGTTTTATCGGCTTGCAGAACGCGCACATTGTCGTTGCAGGTCCAACGCTCGTCACGCTGTATTCTTTCAAAGGTTCAATTGAAGGCGGCATGTTCCAATCAGAAGGAATAACAGTGTTGCTCGCGTTTATCGGCTTGCTCGTAACTTCCTTCTTGCTGATAAAAAATATTAAAGGCTCAGTGCTGTTCGGGATAATCATAACGTGGGGTTTAGGCATGATTTGCCAAGCGGCAGGGCTTTACATTCCCGACCCCGAAAAAGGATTTTTCAGCCTATTTCCGGCGGGAATAATGTCAATGCCGGCGTCGCTTGAGCCGACGTTAATGCAAGTTGATTTCAGCTCGGTATTATCATTTGAATTTTTTACAGTGCTAATGGCGTTCCTGTTTGTCGACCTGTTCGACACAATCGGAACGGTTATTGGTTGCGCCTCGAAGGCAAATCTTCTCGACAAAGACGGCAAGCTTCCCAAAGTCAAGCAAGTTTTATTAACAGACGCAATCGGGACAACGGTAGGCTCTTTAATGGGCACTTCGACTATAACAACATTTGTTGAGTCTTCAGCGGGCATAGCTGAGGGCGGCAAGACAGGCTTAACGGCAATAACGGCGGGATTTTTATTTTTGGCGGCGTTATTCTTCTCGCCAATATTCTTAGCAATTCCAGCTTTTGCGACGGCTCCCGCGCTGATAATCGTCGGCTTCTTGATGATGCAACAAGTTGCTAAAATAAGTTGGACAGAAGATTCATTGACGGCAATTCCCGCCTACATAACAATTTTCTCTATGGCGTTCATGTATTCAATTTCAGAAGGAATTTGCTTCGGCGTCATCTCCTACACAATTTTGCACGTCTTCGCGGGCAAATGCAAAGACGTTACGCCGCTCATGTACATTTTGACGGTATTATTTATCTTGAAGTATGCGTTTCTTTGAAAGGAAAATGGGAAATGGGCGAAGGGAAAAGTTCATTACGTAATTTAATCGCGGCGGCGGCGGGCAGAATAAAAGCTGACCTTGTTATTAAAAATTGCCGGATTGTCAATGTGTTAAGCGGCGAAATTACTTCGGGCGAAGTCGCGATTTATGACGGGAAAATTATCGGAATGGGCGCGACCGAATACGACGGCAAAGAAATTTTTGACGCGGACGGGAAATTTCTTGCGCCGGGATTTATCGACGGGCATATTCACATTGAATCATCTTACATAAGCCCCGAACAGCTCGGCAGAATTATCGTCCCTTGCGGCACGACTTCGATTATTGCTGACCCGCACGAAATCGCAAACGTTTGCGGGCTTAAGGGCTTGCGCTATATGCTTGACGCCGCGAAGCGGACTAAACTCAATATCGTTTATGCAATGCCCAGTTGCGTACCTGCGACGCCTTTTGAGGACGCGGGAGCCGTGATTGAGGCGGCGGATATGGCTGAACTTCTAGGCGATGAAAATTTCTTCGGGCTGGGTGAATTCATGAACGCGCCAGGGATTATCAACTGCGACGATAAAGCTTTGGATAAAATTTTGCTCGCTAAAAAACTCGGCAAGCTGATTGACGGGCACGCGCCGAAATTGACTGGAAAAGATTTGAACGCATATTTAAGCGCGGGCGTGGGCAGCGACCATGAGTGTACAACCGTTGAAGAAATGCACGAACGAATTGCAAAGGGCATGTACGTTTTGATTCGCGAAGGTTCTGCTTGTCACGATTTGAAGACGTTGATTAAGGGCGTGACGCCCGCGAATAGTCGCCGCGTTTTATTATGTTCGGACGATTGCCAGCCGAAAACTATTTTGGAACGCGGACACATGAATAAAAATATCAGAATGTGCGTCGCGGAAGGTCTCGACCCGATAACGGCAATTCAAATGGCGACGATAAACGCTGCGGAATCAGTCGGAATTCACGACAGGGGCTTTATAGGTATTGGAGCGCACGCGGATTTAGTTTTGCTTGACGACCTTAAAAGTTTCCGCGTCGACAAAGTTTGGATAGGCGGCGAGCTTGTCGCACAGAGCGGAAAATATTTGCCCAAAATTATTCCTGCTGACTTTTCGAGCGTCCGCGGCTCCGTCAAGGTTAAAAATTTTTCCGTCGACCGTTTGAAAATGCATTTGGCGAGCGACAAAGTTAATGTGATAAAAATTTTGCCGGGCGGCGTCGTGAGCAAAAAAATAATCGCCAAAGTCAAGCGCGACAAGACGGGCGATTTTATTTTTGATTCCGCGCAGGACATTTGCAAAGTCGCGGTGATTGAACGTCATCACGAGACGGGCAAAATTGGCTTAGGATTTTTGAGCGGCTACGGGATAAAGCGCGGCGCGATTGCGGTTTCAGTTGCGCACGATTCGCATAACATAATTGCGGCGGGCGTCAGCAACGAAGAAATTTTCTGCGCGGTCGAAGCTCTGATAAAAATGGAAGGCGGCATGGTCTTAGTCAAAGGCGGAAAAATTATTTCAATGATACCGTTGCTAATTGCTGGCTTAATGAGCGACTTAACAGGTGAGCAGTTAAAGGAAAAACTCGACGCCCTTCACGAAAAAGCGCATGTCGAACTTGAAATCAGCAAAGACGTTGAACCAGTCATGACGCTAACTTTTATGTCCCTGCCAGTTATCCCCGAACTAAAATTGACGGCACGCGGACTTTTCGATTACGATAGCTTTAAATTCATATCGCTTGAGGCTTGAAAAACTCTTTTTAGGTCAATAACTTTTCAAAAAATTTTCCTCGCTAGTTAAGGGGATTTTTTTATGGAAAAAATCTTGACGTTTGAAGTTGATTAAAATATACTTGCGCAAAAAGTTTACAGCGTCAAAAAATTTTTTGGAGGTTGAGTAGAATTGTTTTTCAGTAAGAAGAAGTTCAGATTAGCGTCAATGATAGCTTGCGGAATTTTGGCAAGCGCATTGTTCACAGGTTGCGGCGGCGGTGATTCTGCTGGCGGCGGCGAAGGCAATAAAGCGGCGGGCGATGAAATTGTTATCGGCTCCAACTTCGAGCTGACTGGCAACCACGCCCAATACGGCGCGAACGCTAATAACGGACTTAAACTCGCGATTAAGGAAGTCAACGACGCGGGCGGCGTCAACGGCAAGAAAATTAAAATTGTCGAAGCCGACGCTAAATCCGAGGCGGCTGAATCCGTCAACGCCGCGACTAAATTAATTTCTGACGATAAAGTTATCGCGCTTATCGGACCGGCTGTCACTGCTAACGTTATCGCTGAATCGCAAGTTGCAACCGATAATATGGTTCCGGTTATCGGACCTGCCGCGACTAATCCCGACGTCACCGTTGAGAACGGGCAAGTTAAGCCCTACATTTTCCGCGCTTGCTTCATTGACCCGCAACAAAGCGAGGTTATGGCGCAATTCGCAGCTAAAGATTTGAACGCGAAAACCGCCGTTCTTTATCTTGATTCCAGCTCCGATTATTCAAAAAGCTTAGGCAAAATTTTCAAGGAAAGATTTGAGGCTGACGGCGGAAAAGTTGTTATGGAAGAGGCTTTCCTTGCTAAAGACCAAGACTTCAAAGCCGCGCTGACCAAAATTCAAACCGCTAATGCTGATGTTATCTTCGTTCCAGCTTATTATGAAGAAGTCGGCAAAATCGTCAAGCAGGCTCGCGAACTCGGCATAACCGCCGCGATTCTCGGAACTGACGGTTGGGACGACAGCAAAGTTGTCGACATTGCCGGCAAAGACGCCCTTAACAATACTTATTTCTGCACCCACTATTTTGAAGGCGACGCAGAAGTTCAAGAATTCATCAAAGCTTATAAAGGCGAATACAACAACGACCCGAACGTTTTCGCGGCTCTGGGCTACGACGCGGGCAAAATGTTGATTAACGCTATCGAACGCGGCGGCGATGATTCTAAGAAAATCCGCGACAATATCGAGACGATAAAAGATTTGAAAGTCGGCACAGGCGTAATCACTATGGACGCCGCGACGCACAATCCGATTAAAGGTATCGTCGTTATCGAGACTAAAGACGGCGTGCGCGAACTCCGCACCAAAATTGCACCTGTTGCTTCCGAAGAGGCAAAATAATTTTTAAAAGGAGCTTTTGCTGTGGTCAGAATTAAATTTGGTGACGTGATTTATGTCGATAGGAATTGCGGCATTTTCGGCTATAAACATTTTGGAATTTACTCTGGCAATAAAAACGTTATACACTACACAAAAGGCTCCAACAATGAGTTTGACGGGATAATTCGCGAAACTCCTTTTGAACGATTTTTAGGTAACGATTCGAGTTGTCATGTTTGCCATTTCGACGACGAAGGCAACCGCAATTCAACAGAAAAAACTTTTTTGCCCCAAAGCTTTGGGATTCAAAGTGCCGCCCCTAATTTGACAGCTCTTTTGGCTGTAACTGTCGCAAAGGGGCTTTATGATTCAATCTTCGCCGAGAAAGGAAAACTTTACTCCGCGCAAGAAACTGTAGAACGTGCACGATCTTGCATTGGCAAAAGAGGTTATAACCTTCTGTTGCATAACTGCGAGCACTTTGCGATTTGGTGCAAAACTGGCGTTGAAAAGTCCGAACAAGTAGAAGATATTATTAAACTTGTCGCTATGACCGCCATAAAAATTTAGCAAAAAATTTCCAAGAAAATAAAGCGTGACAATATAAAAATTCAAAATCTCCTTGAGAATTTTCAGGGAGTTTTTTTTCACGGCGACAAGCACAAAAAAATTTATATTTTAAGTTGACGCTTGAATTTTCTAAAAGTATAATCTAAGTGGTTTTTAACCAAAAATTTTATAGAGTTTTACAAAATTCAGGAGGGTGTGGTTTTTTATGGCAAAGGACATCCGCATAAGTAGCCCGCTGAACGGTAAATTGGTTCCGTTGAATTCAATCAACGACCCCGTTTTCGCGAGCGGCGCGATGGGACGCGGTGTCGCCGTCCAAGATCCAAAGGGACAAGTTTTTTCGCCGTTCGATGGTGAAATTACGGTCTTCTTCCCGACGGGACACGCAATCGGCCTTAAGTCTGACGACGGTATCGAACTTTTGATTCACGTCGGTATGGACACGGTCAAGATGAACGGCGAAGGTTTCACGCCGAAAGCCGAAGCTGGCGACAAGATTAAACGCGGTCAGCTCCTGCTTGAATTCAGCCCCGAAGCTATCAAGAAAGCGGGCTATGAAACTACTACGCCGGTTGTCGTCACGAATCATGCGGATTTCGGCGACATTACGGTTGAACTTGACGGGCAAGAAGTCACTGCTAAAGCTCCGGCTGAAGAAGTAGCCTCTGCCGGACCCGTTGATGATGACGATGTCATTAAGCAGTTTGCAGGATTGCCCGATGCGGAACGCGTTGCAAAGTCGATTATGCATTACGTCGGTGGTCCCGACAACGTCCGCACGGCTGAGCACTGCGCGACACGTCTGCGCTTGATTGTCAATGACAAATCGAAGATCCAAGAGAAAAAGATTGAGAATATCGAAGGCGTCAAAGGACAATTCTTCGCGGCTCAACAGTACCAGATTATCTGCGGTACAGGTTTTGTCGACAAGGTTACGGAAGAATTTATTAAGCTGAAACCATCATTGGCGGGCGGCGGCGGTAAGGAAGCGGCTTACGCCGAAATGAGCTTAATGCAAAAAATTTCTCGTACTTTGGGCGACGTGTTCGTTCCGATTATCCCGGTTCTCGTTGCAACAGGTCTTTTCATGGGTTGCCGTGGTGCTATTCTTTCAATGGGTAGCGAATGGGATCCCAACTTCTTATTGATGACTCAAGTTTTGACTGATACGGCGTTTGCATTCTTGCCGGCTCTAGTTTGCTGGTCGACGATGAATAAATTCGGCGGCACAGCTGTTATTGGTATCGTTTTAGGTTTAATGCTCGTCTTCCCTGGCTTGCCGAATGCTTATGTAGTCGGTGGCTCGGCGGCTGAAATTGCGGAAAAAGGTTTGACATGGGTTGAAGCATCAGCACTTCCCGAATATGCCGGCAAAACTCCTATTCCGCTTGATTTAGGATTTGTAACGATTCCGCTCGTTGGCTATCAAGGTTCTGTTCTTCCCGCACTTGTTTTGGGTATCTTCGCAGCTAAGTTCCAGCAATTTTTGAAAACTTTTATTCCTGATATGATTGACCTTATCGTTACTCCGTTCCTTACCTTGACCGTTTCTATGGCTCTTGGTTTCTTGGTAGTCGGTCCTATCATGCACGGTTTGGAATCAATCGTTTTCGGCGCGGTTCAAAACTTCTTGACAATTCCTGTCGTCGGCGGTCTGATTATCGGCGGTTTGCAACAGGTTATCGTTATCTTCGGTGTCCACCACGTCTTCAGCGCGTTGGAAATTTATCTTTTGTCAACTCAAGGTTCCGACCCCTTCAACGCAATTATCACTTGCGCGACTATCGCTCAAGGTGGTGCGGCATTGGCAGTTTCGCTTAAAACTCAAGACCCGCGTAAACGCGCTCTTTATATATCCTCGACAGTTCCCGCTTTCTTGGGTATCACCGAACCTGCAATCTTCGGTATTAACCTTCGTCTCATGAAACCCTTTATGTTCGGTTGCGTCGGCGGCGCGGCTGGCGGTGCTGTTTCAAGCTTCTTAGGGCTTGCTGGTACTGGTATGGGTATTACGGTTCTGCCTGGCATGCTCCTTTACATGAACGGGCAAATTGTTCAGTATCTTATCGTCAATATAATCGCTTTCGCAGTCGGCTTTGCTCTGACTTACGTACTGTTTAAGCACGACGAATAAAATTGCTCTAATCACCTCTTACTTATTTTAAGAAGTTGCCGCGCTCGTTTTGGTTTGAAAATTTCATACGGGCGCGGTTCTTTTTAAATAAAGAAAGGAGATGATTCAAATGACAGAGCAGGAAAAAATCAACGCTGAAGTTCAAATGAAATTAGCCTTGCAAGACGCCAAATTTAACGCGTTTGTTGACGAAATGCGCGAGTTCAAAAACGAAATGCGCGACCGTGATAACCAACGCGCTGAAGATATTCGCGAAATTCGCCAAGAATTAAGAGACATGGGCAAACACGTCCGCAACTTAGCGATAACCTCAATGGCGGCAGTCGGCGGGATGTTTGTTGCCGTCGGCGCAATGGTTGCTACTGTTATTTATTCTATTCTCAAAAGTTAAGGAGGAATTTTTATGGCAAAAAAATCCGGTGAAACTTTGGAAAGCATCAAGGCAAAGTTCAACAAGCAAGCTGTCGACGAGCGCGTTCGCGGAGAAATCCCCTATACAACTCGCTGGCATAATCGTTTCCACATTGACGCGCCGCATTCTTTGATTAGCGACCCTAACGGTCTTTGCTGCTGCGACGGCACCTATCACATTTTCTGTCAGTGGAATCCCGTGCCCGAAAATCAGAACTGGCACAAGAATAAATCCTGGATGCATACCGCGACTAAAGATTTTATCAACTACACAATGCCTGAACTTTCGCTCTGGCCCAGAGACGAACACGACAAAGACGGTTGCCACTCTGGTTGCGGTTTCGTCGAAGACGGCAAAGTTCGCGTTTTCTACACCTGCAACGCCCGCGACGAAAATTATGTTCGCACGGTCGCGCAACGTTTCGGCACGCTCCAAGATGACGGCTCTATCACGTTGGACGAAATTCAACTTTATGGCAACCCCGAAGGCTACACCGCCCATTTCAGAGATCCTAACTTCTTCTATCGCAATGGCGTCCGTTATTTCGCAATGGCGGCTCAACGCATGAGCGACCCCGCTAAAAGTTCGCGCCCCACTAATGGTGCTGTCCTTATCTACAAGGAAAAACCCGAAGGCGGCTGGGAATTCCTCGGCGAAGTCAAGACCGATTATTACGATTTCGGCTACATGTGGGAATGCCCCAACCTTTTGCAGTTTGAAGATATGGACGTTCTTATTGTCTGCCCGCAAGGCGTCCCGCACCAAGAATTGAAATATCAGAATCACTGCCTCGCCGGTTACTTTATCGGGCATTTCTCTGTTGATAGTCTCGATATGATTCACGGCAAATTCCACGAACTCGACAAGGGCTTTGATTTCTATTCTCCGCAAGTTTTCGCCAATGAAGCGCGTCACATTATGATTGGCTGGGTTGGTATGCCCGACCTCGTCGACCAAATCCCCTCCGCCGAAGATGGCTGGCTCTATTCCTTGACTATGCCGCGTGAACTCACTATTCATCAAGGCAAAGTTCGTTCTCAGCCCGTCGAAGAAATGAAAGCTCTTCGCAAAGCCCGTACTGACGTCGACGTTTCCAACGGGCAAAATACTGTTATCAACCTGCCGGAAGCGTCCGAATCCGAAATTACGCTTACTTTCGGACAAGCTCGCAAGGCTGAAGTCAATATCAAATGGGGCGCGGAAAAATTCGCTATCAAATACGACCGCGATAACCAAATCTTGACACTCGACCGCAACGGCATGACTCTTGGCGGCAAAGGCATTCGCCCGTTCAATGACGGCAAAAACACCGACGTTGATATAGGCATTCGCAAATTTAAGCTCTTCACCAATTTGGAATTGAGCTTCCGCCTTTTCGTCGATAAATCCGTTATCGAA
>Ga0310697_10004394_pt1 | contig 13949 bp, 23 predicted proteins | sample 172DNAGHGlowgp2_FD_203883 | JGI IMG/M metagenome (GOLD analysis project Ga0310697, IMG submission 203883) | Sheep rumen microbial communities from Palmerston North, Manawatu-Wanganui, New Zealand - 1728 DNA GHGlow gp2 (v2) (version 2) | ecosystem: Host-associated > Mammals > Digestive system >...
AGTTGATTTTGATAAGGCTAATAAATTCTCAGCTAGAGCTAAGTGGAGTAATACTACTAATTTAGGTATTAATCTTGTTACTAAGATTTTAACTGATAAGGATTTAACTAAATCATTTGAGGATGAATTAGCAGTATCAAGAGCTACATTAGCTAAGAGAGCTAATACATTTATTGAAGAATCAAAGAAGGTAGGACTTAAGACTTTACCATTTGTATGTGGATTCTTCATTACAATTCCTGCAAATAATCCTGATAAGGCTTATGAATATTTAGTAAAGAAGAAGATACATATTATACCTATGGGTAATGTACTTCGTGTAACAATTTCTGCAATTTCTTTTGACGAATGCAAGATGTTACCTAAGATGATTAAGGAAGCTATAGATGCTACAAATTAATAATTAACAGGATTTTAGGACCTTTTTAGGTCCTGTTTCCTGTTTATGGGTAGGTGTTATTTTTGAATATTTATGAATACTTTGCTAATATGAGGATTGAGGCTAATATATTAGCATACGATAAAATTAAATTAGGTGGTTCAACGGATGGCTATAACCAAATGCTGATTATTTCAGACTTTTACAAGGGTAGTAAAAGTATTTTTGTCGTTTTACCTACATTATATTCTGCTCAAAAATATTATGATGTAATATCACAATCTGTATATGATTTTGATGATGTATTATTTTTCCCTGCAGATGAGCTAGTATCTAGTGAAATGATTTCCGCTACAGGTGATTTCTTATTTGAAAGAATTAATACGTTATGCTCATTAGTTAATGAAAAGAAAAGAATAATTATTACTAATTTTCATGGTGCTATTAAATATGAAATGAAGAAGGAAACATGGGAAAAGAGTAGCTTTAAGCTAGAAGTAGATAAGGAATATGATATTAAAGCTGTTTGCGAATCATTATTAAGGATAGGATATATTAATGCCTATACTGTAACTAATACAGGTGAATTTTCTAGAAGAGGTTCTATTTTAGATATATTCCCTTTAGGATATGATAAGCCTGTTAGAATTGATTTTTTTGATGATCAAATTGAAACTATTAAGCATTTTGATTCTGAAACTCAAAGAAGTATTATTAAGCTGGATTATGTTAATATCCTACCAGTTTCTGAATTTATTTATGATGATAATGAATTAGAAATAGCTAAGAATAAAATATATTCATTCTTAGATAATTATGAATTATCTCAAATAGAAGATGATATGTATAAAAGAGATATTGAATCATTAACATTACATAAGAATTTAGGTGTATTATCTAGATATTTAGGATTCTTTGATGATTCAAATACATCACTTTTTGATTTTTGTGATAATAAGAAAATATATTTAATTGATCCTAAAAAATGCGAGGAAACATATCAAAGACTAGTATTAGATTTAAATGATGCCTGTGGTAGAATGAGTGGCTATTCTATGGCAGATTTAAAAATCTTTAAGGATTATAAATCTTTAGAAAGTATTTCTAATGTATTAATTGAGGGTGTAAGAGATATTGGTGGAGTTGATATTAAAATCAATTCTAAGGATATTGTTCCTTATAATGCTAATAGAAAGCTAATTGGAGAGGATTTAATTAGCTTAAAGAATAGAAAGAGATTAATTGTATCTATTGAAAATGAAGAAAGAAGAGAAAAGCTTTCTGAGCTATTAGAGGAAAGTGGTTGTCTTTTAGTAAAGATAAATGATTGTAATAAGATATCACAAGGTCAAATTAATTATATTAAGGGTAATATACCAGCCTTTGAATTAGTTGATGAGGATTTTATTGTTATTAATCAGGCAGCTATTTTTGATAGAGATGATAAATCTCATAATAAAGCTAAATATAAATCTATTTATAAGAATGCTCAAAAGATATCTAGGTATGATGAATTAACAATAGGTGATTATATTGTTCATTATGATTATGGTGTAGGTAAATATTTAGGTATTATTACATCTGATTTAGGTGGTATTAAAAGAGATATGCTACATATTATGTATGGTGGTAAATCTGCATTATATGTACCGCTTGAGCAAATAAGCCAAATAATGAAATATGCAGGTGCAGGTACTGAGGGAGTTACAATTAATACTATTGGTGATTCAGCATGGGCAAAGGCTAAGGCAAGAGCTAGGAAAAAGGTTCATGATATATCTGAAAAGCTTATTGCCTTATATGCATCTAGAATGAAGGCAGAAGGCTTTGCTTATCCTAAGGATAGTGAAGAGCAGGAGCAATTCGAAAATGATTTTGATTATGAATTAACACCTGACCAGGAAAAGGCTGTTAAGGACGTCAAAAGAGATATGGAAAGCAGCCGTCCAATGGATAGATTAATTTGTGGTGATGTTGGATATGGTAAAACTGAGGTTGCGCTAAGAGCGGCATTTAAGGCAGTATTTGGTGGTAAGCAGGTAGCTGTACTTGCCCCAACAACTATTTTAGTAAGACAGCACTATAATACATTTAAATCTAGAATGGAAGAATATGGTGTTAAGGTAGCTATGCTATCTAGATTTGTTTCTAAGAAGGAACAAAATAAAATCATTGAGGATTTAAAGGGTGGCTATATTGATGTAATAGTTGGTACTCATAGATTATTATCAGCTGAAATACAATATAAGGATTTAGGCTTATTAATAATAGATGAGGAACAAAGATTTGGTGTTACTCATAAGGAAAAGATAAAGGAATTAAAGGTTAATGTAGACTGTATTACCTTATCAGCAACACCTATTCCTAGAACATTACAAATGTCTATGATGGGTATTAAGGATTTATCTATGATTGAAACACCACCTAAGAATAGATATCCAATTCAAACATATGTAATTGAAAGAAATGATAGAATTATTACTGACGCTATTGAAAGAGAATTAGCTCGCGGTGGACAGGTATTCTATTTATATAATAAGGTTGAGGATATAGAGGATGTCGCTGCTCATCTTAAGGATTTAGTGCCTGAGGCAAGAATCTGTGTTGGACATGGTAAGCTAACAAAGGAAAAGCTTGAGGATATTATTAGTGGATTCATTGATAAGAAATATGATGTATTATTATGTACTACAATAATTGAAACAGGTATCGATATGCCTGATACTAATACCTTAATTATTCATGACGCTGATAGATTAGGTCTATCTCAGATGTATCAAATAAGAGGTAGAGTTGGTAGATCATCTAAGATTGCTTATGCATATTTAATGTATGAGCCAAGAAAGATGTTAACACCTGAGGCTGAAAAGAGATTAGCTACCATTAAGGAATTTAATGAATTAGGCTCTGGCTTAAAGATAGCTATGAGAGATTTATCTATTAGAGGCTCTGGTGATATTTTAGGTGAGGAGCAATCTGGCTTTATTGATACTATTGGTATCGATATGTATTTAAAGATATTACAAGAAGAAATTGATAATATTAAGGAAACTGACGAAAAGAAGGAAGAAAAGCCAGATAGACAATATGTGGCAGTTGTTAATAGAACAATTCCTAAGGAATATATTAACAATGATGATATAAGAATTAAGATTCATAAGAAGATTGATTTAATTAAGGATGAGGAATCTATGAATGCGTTAATTGAGGAATTAATAGATAGATTCGGTAATCCTAATAAGGATCTACTATTATATATGAAGGAAAAGCTTATGAAGGCATATGCGGATAGGCTTGGAATTCAAGAAATTAATAAATTAGATGGATATAGATTAAAATTCACATTTGATTTAGAAAATACTAAAAAGCAGGATGGCTTATTTATATTTAAGGAGGCACCTCATTACAATAGATTAAAGCTTGAATATAAGGATAAGGTTATTAGTTTTATATTTGATATTAAGGGTGATAAGGATGAGGCATTTGATCAAATTATTAAATTTATTAAGCTATTAATTAATCATAATGAGAATGAAGATAAAATTAATTAAATGATTTTTCAAAAATGTTTACTTTTTGTGATTATGAAAGTATAATAATTTTGAACGGAATAATTGGGGAGGACCAAAATTATGGCAACAAAATCAACAACATCAGTAAAAAAGGATACAACAGCTCCAGTAAAGAAGTCACCTAGCACAAAGGCTACTCCAAAGGCAGCAGAAAAGGAAGCTCCTAAGAAGGCAGCACCAGCTAAGGCTACTACTGTGAAGGCTACACCTAAGGAGGAACCAGCTAAGAAGCCAGTTAAACCAGCTCCAAAGCCTAAGATGCAGGTTGATATGTCTAAGATGACTGTTAAGACACCTACTCAAGATAGAAGTGGCGCACAAAAGACTACAACTGGAAAAACTGCATATCATGTTTCAAAGAGAGATAATGATGGTAGAGAGTGGAAGGTATTTATCCAAGGCTCTGATAAGGTAATTAAGTTATTTGATACTCAAAAGGAAGCTTTAGATTATGCTAAGAGCTTAGCAAAAAATAAGGATGACGGAAGTTATGTTTTATTACATGGCTTAGACGGAAAGATTAGAAAGTTCTAACCTATTAATATAATATATAAGTGAATTCAACTAGTTTTGGATTCACTTTTTTCTTTGTAAAAAATAAAAAAATTAGTAGTTGCAATTGATAATTTTCTTTGATATAATGGAAAAGGCTCTATATCGAGCATGAATGGCTGTGAAGTGGAAGGTTGCTGACACACCGAAGAGCGTTGTCATTAACAGTGTGTTAGGTTTTTCCATGGAGCAAGTCTATACGACGATTATAGGCGAAAGGAGAAATACAAAAATGGCAAAAGAAAAAATCAAAATTCGTTTAAAGTCTTATGATCATCAGCTTTTAGATTTATCTGCAAAGAAGATCGTTGAAAGCGCAAAGAAGACAGGTTCACAGGTAAATGGACCTATTCCTCTTCCAACTGAGAAAGAGGTATTCACTATCCTTCGTTCACCTCATGTTAACAAGGATTCTCGTGAACAATTCGAAAGAAGAACTCATAAGAGATTAATCGAGATTGTGGATCCAAACCCACAAACAATTGATGCTTTAATGCACATTGATCTACCTTCTGGTGTAGACATCGTATTAAAGAAGTAAAAAAATATTAAAAGATAAAAGGAGAAATTTCAAATGGCTAAGGGAATCTTAGGTAGAAAATTGGGCATGACTCAAATTTTCGATGCAGCTGGTAATATTGTGCCAGTTACTATCATTGACTGTTCTGAAAATGTAGTATTACAACAAAAGACAGTTGAAAATGATGGATATGTTGCTGTTCAGGTTGGTGTAACTAACAAGAAAGAAAATCTTGCTAACAAGCCTGAATTAGGTCACGTTGCTAAAGCTAACACTGCTCCTAAGCGCTTCATTAGAGAATTCCGTTTCTCAGAAGCTCAAGGAAATGAACTTACGGCTTACAATGTTGGCCAAGAAATTAAATGTGATATTTTCGCTGCAGGCGATATCGTTGATGTACAAGGTACTTCAAAGGGTAAAGGTTTTGCAGGAACAATTAAGCGTTATAATCATCAACGTTTAAGAATGTCTCATGGTGTATCAGCTTGTCATAGAGAAGTTGGTTCTATGGGTGCTATTAAGGGTAACCTTAAGGGTAAGAAGTTACCAGGTCATATGGGTAATGTAACTGTAACATTACAAAACCTAAAGATCGTTAAGGTTGACACTGAAAGAGAATTAATCCTAATCCATGGTAATGTACCAGGACCTAAAAAGGGTTATGTAGTAATCAAGACAGCCGTTAAGGCGTCTAAGTAGAAAGGAGATTTAACATGCCAACTATCGCATTATTAGATCAGACTGGAAAGAAGTTAAAAGATATCGAATTATCAGCAAACGTATTTGGTATTGAAAATGTTAATAACCAAGTAGTTTATGATGTTGTTAACGCTCAAAGAGCTGCTATGAGACAAGGTACTCATGATACTAAGGGTCGTAGCGAAGTTCGCGGCGGTGGTAAGAAGCCTTGGAGACAAAAGGGTACAGGTCGTGCTCGTCAAGGTTCTATCCGTGCACCACAATGGGTTGGTGGTGGAACAGTATTTGGTCCTACACCAAGAAGCTATGCATTCAAGTTAAATAAGAAGGTTAAGAGATTAGCTTTAAAGAACGTATTATCTTATAAGGTAAATGAGAATGCATTAATCGCTGTTGATGCAATTAAGTTTGACGAAGTTAAGACAAAGAATTTCGTTAAGTTCTTAGAGAATATTAAGGCTGAGGGCAAGACAATGGTTGTAGTTGCTCAAGAGGAGTTTACTGAAGAAGTAAATTTATCAGCTAGAAATATCGCAAATGTATTCTATACATATGCAAACAACGCTTCAGTATATGAATTATTAGTATATAAGAATTTAGTATTATCTGAAGGCGCTATAAAGTATTTCGAGGAGGTTCTAAACTAATATGACTAAAGCATTTGATATTATTCAAGGCCCAATCATTACTGAAAAGTCTATGAGCCTTAAGGAAAACTTCAACAAGTATACATTCAAGGTAGCTAAGTCAGCTAACAAGATTGAAATTAAGAATGCAGTTGAAGAAATTTTTAAAGTAAAGGTATTATCTGTTGCAACAATCAACGTATTACCTAAGCATAAAAGAGTTGGTCAACATGAAGGATTCACTCCTGCATACAAGAAGGCTATCGTTAAGTTAGCTGACGGTAATAAGATCGACGCTTTCGAGATTTAATTAGGAGGAAATATTAACTATGGCAGTTAGAAAGTATAAGCCAACGTCTAACGGTAGACGTAACATGTCAGTATTAATTTTTGATGAAATTACTACTACAACTCCTGAAAAGTCACTTTTAGCTGTAAAGAATTCTAAGGGTGGACGTAATAATACAGGAAAGATTACAGTTCGTCATCAAGGTGGCGGTGTAAGACAAAAGTATCGTATTATTGACTTTAAGAGAAACAAGGACGGTGTTCCTGCAACTGTTAAGTCAATCGAGTACGATCCAAACAGATCAGCAAATATCGCTTTATTAGTATATGCTGATGGTGAGAAGAGATATATTCTTGCTCCTAAGGGATTAACTGTAGGAACAAAATTAATGTCTGGTGAAAATGTTGATATTAAGGATGGTAATGCATTACCTATCGTAAATATTCCAGTAGGTTCATTAATTCACAATATTGAATTACATCCTGGTAAGGGTGGACAATTAGCACGTAGTGCTGGTGTTTCTGCTCAAATCTTAGGTCGTGAATCACAATATGTTATTATTCGTCTTGGTTCTGGCGAAGTAAGAAAGATTTTAGGTACTTGCAAGGCTACAATCGGTGTTGTAGGTAACGAATCTCATGAATTAGTAAGAATTGGTAAAGCTGGTAGAGCTCGTCATATGGGCTTAAGACCAGAAGTTCGTGGTTCAGTTATGAACCCTAATGACCACCCACACGGAGGTGGTGAAGGTAAGTGTCCAGTTGGTCGTCCTTCTCCAATGACTCCATGGGGCAAGCCAGCATTAGGCTTAAAGACTCGTAAGCATAAGAAAGCTTCTAACAAACTAATAGTTCGTAGAAGAAATGATAAGTAGGAGGGAACAATATGGCTCGTTCAATTAAAAAGGGTCCATTCGCTGATGACCATCTATTAAAGAAGGTTGAGAAGGCTAATGAGACTGGTGATAAGAAAGTAATTCAGACTTGGTCACGTAGATCAACTGTATTCCCATCATTTGTTGGTTTAACAATTGCGGTTTACAATGGTCGTGAGCATGTTCCAGTATATATTACAGAAGATATGGTAGGTCATAAGTTAGGTGAATTCGCTCCAACTAGAACTTACCGTGGTCATGACGCAGACGATAAGAAAGCATCAAGATAATAATAAGGGAGAAAAACTAAAATGGAAGCAAAAGCAATTGCAAAGAACGTTAAGTGTACTCCTCGTAAGGCTCGCCTAGTTGTTGACCTAATCCGTAATAAGGATGTAGCTGAAGCACAGGCAATCCTAAAATTAACTAACAAGCAAGTTACTGAGGATGTATTAAAGGTATTAAATTCTGCTATCGCAAATGCAGAACACAATAATAATATGGATGTAAACAATCTATATGTTAAGACAGCATACGTTAATGATGGTTTAAGAATGAAGAGAATGTTACCACGTGCTAAGGGTCGTGGTGATGTAATCATCAAGAGATTCTCTAACATTACTATTATCGTAGCTGAGAAAGAAAGCAAGTAGGAGGTAGAAACATGGGTCAAAAAGTTAGTCCAGTAGGTTTACGTGTTGGTATCAACCGTGACTGGGATGCATCTTGGTATGCTGATAAAACTAAGGTAGCAGATCTTTTACACGAAGATCTTAAGATTCGTGGCTACCTTGATGAAGTATATGCTAAGGCAGCTGTATCACGTGTTGTAATCGAAAGATTAAAGGCTGCTAATAAGGATCGTGTTAAGATTACATTATACACTGGTAAGCCAGGTGTTGTAATCGGTAAAGAAGCTGAAACTAAGAACAAGGTTGTTAAGGAATTAGCTTATTTAACTAAGAAGGAAATTATTCTTAATGTTGTAGAAATTAAGAAGCCTGAATTAGATGCTACATTAGTAGCAAAGTCAATCGCTGAGCAATTAGAGGCAAGAGCATCTTTCCGTCGTGTTCAGAAGGTTGCAATTCAAAGAGCAATGAAGTCTGGCGCTAAGGGTGCTAAGACATTAATTTCAGGTCGTTTAGGTGGCGCTGAAATGGCACGTTCAGAAGGTTATAATGAAGGACAAGTTCCTCTACAAACTTTACGTGCTGACGTAGATTATGCTGTAGCTGAAGCTCATACTACATATGGTAAGCTTGGTATTAAGGTTTGGATTTATAAGGGTGAAGTATTTGGTATTACTCCAAAGGCATTCGAAGAAAAGAAGCCTGTTAAGAAAGCTGTTAGAAAGTCAGCTCCAGCTAAAGAGAACTCAAAGGAGGCTAAGTAATTATGTTAATGCCTAAAAGAGTAAAGTATCGTCGTCCACACAGAGTTTATTACTCTGGTCATGCTAAGGGCGGTACTGAATTAGCATTTGGTTCTTATGGTATCGTTGCAACTGAGGGTTGTTGGTTAACTTCTAATCAATTAGAGGCTGCCAGAGTAGCAATCACTCGTAAGATGAACCGTCAAGGACAAGTTTGGATTAAAGTATTCCCTCATATTTCTAAGACTAAAAAGCCATTAGCTGTACGTATGGGTTCAGGTAAGGGTGCTCCAGAAGTATGGGTTGCAGTAGTTAAGAAAGATGTAATTTTATTTGAAGTTGATGGTGTAGCTGATGACATCGCACGTGAAGCTTTACGTTTAGCTTCTCACAAGCTACCATGTACAACTAAAATTATTTGTAAGAAGTAGGTGACGAGCAATGAAAGATACAATGACAAAGATTCGTGCTTTATCAGTTGAAGAAATCAATAAGAAGATCGCTGATTTAAAGGAAGAATTATTCAATTTAAAATTTCAGGCTGCTTTAGGAAACATTGAAAAGCCAGCTCGTATCGGTGAAATTAAGAGAACTATCGCTAGAATGAAGACAGTTATTACTGAAAAAGAAAATGCTAGCAAGGTTTCAAAGTAGGAGGAAGCAACATGGAACGTAATACTCGTAAATTTTTCCAAGGTACAGTAGTATCTGATAAAATGGATAAGACAATTGTTGTTTCTGTTGATACTTTCGGATTACATCCTATTTATGGTAAAAGAACAAAGAAATCAACTAAGTTTCATGTACATGATGAGAACAACACAGCTAAGATTGGCGATGTTGTAAGATTCATGGAAACTAGACCTCTATCTAAGACAGTACACTATGTACTTGTTGAAGTAGTTAAGGTTAAGGAAACTGTATAAGGGGGTAACTTATTATGGTTCAGCAGGAAACAAGATTAAAAGTCGCTGATAACAGTGGCGCTCGTGAATTATTAATTATTAAGGTTCTTGGTGGTGCATTACATAGATATGCTAACGTTGGCGATATCGTTGTATGCTCTGTTAAGGAAGCAGCTCCAAATGGTACAGTTAAGAAGGGTGACGTTGTAAAAGCCGTTATCGTTCGTACTAAGGCTGGTGTACATAGACCAAATGGTGCATATATTAAGTTTGATGAAAATGCTGCAGTAATCATTCGTGAAGACAAGACTCCACGTGGTACTCGTATTTTCGGACCAGTAGCTAAGGAATTACGTGAGAAGGATTTCATGAAGATCATCTCATTAGCTCCTGAAGTTCTATAGGAGGTAAATTATGAACATTAAAACTGGAGATACAGTAGTAGTAATCGCTGGTAAAGATAGATTTACTACAGACAAAAAAGGTAATAAAGTACCTACAACTGGTAAAGTTTTAAAGGTTTATCCTTCTACAAACAAGGTTGTAGTTGAAGGTGTTAATAAAGTTAAGAAGCACCAGAAGCCAACTCAGGCTAATCAAGAGGGTGGCATTATTGAAGTTGAGGCTCCAATTGATGCATCTAATGTTATGTTATTAGATCCTAAGACTAACAAGCCAACTCGTGTTCATACTAAGGTTAATGAAGACGGTAGTAAGGTTAGAGTTGCTGTTAAGTCTGGATATGAATTCAAGTAGGATTAGGGAAGGAGGATACTATAATGAATCGTTTACAAGAAAAGTATAATAACTCTGTTAAGTCAGAATTAGTTAATAAGTTCAATTATAAGTCTTCTATGCAAATCCCTAAGCTAGAGAAGATTGTAATTAATATGGGTTGTGGCGACGCAGTTGCTAACTCTAAGGTATTAGACGATGCTGTTGAGGAATTAACTCTTATTGCTGGTCAAAAGCCAGTAGTAACAAAGGCAAAGAAGTCTATCGCTAACTTCAAGTTACGTGAAGGTATGCCTATCGGCTGCAAGGTAACTTTAAGAGGCGAAAGAATGTATCAGTTCTTTGACAAGCTAGTTTCAATTTCACTTCCACGTGTACGTGACTTCCGTGGTGTTAACCCTAACGCATTCGATGGTCGTGGAAATTACACTTTAGGTGTAAAGGAACAGTTAATTTTCCCAGAAATTAACTTCGATAAGATTAAGAAGATTCGTGGTATGGATATTGTTATCGTTACTACAGCAAGTACAGATGAAGAAGGCCGTTCATTACTAAGTTTAATGGGTATGCCTTTTAGAAAGTAAGAGAGGAATATAAACTATGGCAAAAACATCAATGATCGTAAAGAATCATAGAAAACCTAAATATAGTGCTAGAGAATATACTCGTTGCGAGCGTTGTGGTCGTCCACATGCTGTAATTAGTAAGTTCAAGTTATGCCGTATTTGTTTCCGTGAATTAGCATACAAGGGTCAGATTCCTGGCGTTAAAAAGTCAAGCTGGTAATCTGAGGAAAATACAAGGAGGAATCGAATTATGGTTAATGATCCAATTGCAGATATGTTAACTCGTATCAGAAATGCAAATCAAATGCGTCGTGAGACTGTTTTAGTTCCAACTTCTAATGTTAAGACTGCAATTTTAGCAGTTTTAAAGGCTGAAGGTTACATCGCTGACTTTGCTGCTTCAGCTGATGAGAAGAACGAAACAGTAATCACATTAAAGTATACAGCTGATAACCAAAGAGTTATTAGAGGTTTAAAGAGAATTTCTAAGCCAAGTCTTCGTGTATACGCAAAGGCAGAAGAATTACCAAGAGTTTTAAATGGCTTAGGTACAGCTATCATCTCTACATCTAAGGGCATTATGTCTGACAAGGACGCTCGTGCTCAAAAGATGGGTGGAGAAGTTGTAGCTTACATTTGGTAATATCAAACAAAAATATTTAAGAAAAGAAAGAGGTGTTTTAAATGTCTCGTATTGGTAATAAGGTAGTTAACATCCCTGCAGGCGTTACAGTTAATGTTGCTGATAACAACTTCGTTACAGTAAAGGGCCCTAAGGGAGAGCTTAGCTTTCAGTTCAATAACGAAATGACAATAAGCGTTAGTGCAACAGAGGTTGCAGTTAAACGTCCAAATGATACTAAAGAGATGAAGACACTTCATGGTACTACTCGTGCCTTAATTAACAATATGGTTAAGGGTGTATCAGAAGGCTTCACTAAGAAGTTAGAAATTAATGGTGTAGGTTACCGTGCTGCATTACAAGGTAACAAGTTAGTAATTTCTGCTGGTTATTCACACAATGTTGAATTCGACATTCCAGCAGGTTTAAAGGTAGTATTACCTAAGAACACTAATATTGAAATTAGTGGTATTGATAAGCAATTAGTTGGTCAATTTGCGGCTGAAATTCGTGATGTTAGAAAGCCAGAACCATACAAGGGTAAGGGTATTAAGTATGATTACGAAGTTATTCGTCGTAAGGAAGGTAAGACTGCTAAGAAGTAGTAGGAAAGGAGTACTAATATGATTAATAAGGTTTCAAAGAATGTAACTCGTCAGAAGAGACATTTACGTATAAGACAAAACATTGTTGGTACAGCTGCAAAGCCTAGACTAAATGTTTTCCGTTCAAACAAGCAAATTTATGCTCAAATTATTGATGATACAACTGGTAAAACTTTATGTAGTGCTTCTTCACTAGATAAAGATTTAAAACTAGCAAATGGTGGCAATGCTGAGGCAGCTGCTAAGGTTGGTACTTTAGTTGCTAAGAGAGCATTAGCATTAAAGATTGAGGCTGTAGTTTTTGACCGTGGTGGTTATGTATTCCATGGACGTGTTAAGGCTTTAGCTGATGCAGCAAGAGCTGCTGGATTAAAGTTCTAAGGAGGAATCGAATTATGGTTAAAGATGAAAAGCTACGTAAAGAAGTTGAAGAGCCTGAATTCGAAGAAAGAGTAGTTACTATCAACCGTGTTACAAAGGTTGTAAAGGGTGGTAGACGCTTTAGATTCGCTGCACTTGTTGTTATTGGTGACAAGAAGGGTAGAGTTGGCTTTGGTACAGGTAAGGCTAATGAAGTTCCTGATGCAATTAAGAAGGCTGTTGAGTCAGCAAAGAAGAATATTATTACTGTTGCTACAGTAAATACTACAATTCCTCATGAAGTAACTGGTGTATATGGCGCTGGTAGAGTATTCTTAGCTCCAGCTGCACAAGGTACCGGAGTTATCGCTGGTGGTCCAGTTCGTGCTGTTGTAGAATTAGCTGGTATTTCAGATATTCTTTCTAAGTCATTAGGTTCAGCTACACCTATTAATGTAATCAGAGCTACAGTAGAAGGCTTAAAGAGATTAGAGACTGTTGAACAAGTTGCTGCAAGACGTGGTAAGACAGTTGAGGAAATCAGAGGTTAATACTATGTACAAGATTACTTTAGTTAAGAGTTTAATTGGTCGTAGACCAAATCAAGTTGCTACAGCTAAGGCTTTAGGTCTTACAAAGATTGGCCAAACTGTAGTTAAAGAAGAAAATGAAGCAATTAAAGGAATGATCGTTACCATTGCACATATGGTAAAGGTTGTTCAGGAATAATAGGAGGTACCGAAGATGTTAAATGAATTAAAGCCTGTTGAAGGTGCAAGACATAGCAAGAAGCGTTTAGGACGTGGTATTGGTTCTGGTACTGGTAAGACTGCTGGTAGAGGTACTAAGGGTCAAAACTCTCGTTCAGGCGGTGGTGTACGTCCTGGTTTCGAAGGTGGTCAGTTACCATTATTCCAAAGACTACCTAAGAGAGGTTTCAAGAATATCTCTAGAGTAGAATATGCTGTTGTAAACGTTGAGAAGTTAAACTGCTTTGAAGATGGTGCTACAGTTGATGTAGAGGCAATCGTTAATGCAAAGTTAGTTAAGGACGTTAAAGATGGTATTAAGATTTTAGGTAATGGTGAATTAACTAAGAAGTTAACAGTAAAGGCTAATAAATTTTCTGAGTCAGCTAAAAAGGCTATCGAGTCTAAGGGCGGCAAAGTAGAGGAGATCTAGTTTGTTAACAAAGATAAAGCTTATCTTGAGCAATCGTGAGATTGTTTTAAAGATATTAATTACATTTGCTTTATTATTAGTATTTAAA
>Ga0310697_10004397_pt1 | contig 13941 bp, 12 predicted proteins | sample 172DNAGHGlowgp2_FD_203883 | JGI IMG/M metagenome (GOLD analysis project Ga0310697, IMG submission 203883) | Sheep rumen microbial communities from Palmerston North, Manawatu-Wanganui, New Zealand - 1728 DNA GHGlow gp2 (v2) (version 2) | ecosystem: Host-associated > Mammals > Digestive system >...
CCTATGCGAGTATGGTTTTGTAGACATCTGATAACTTTCTTGCGCTTTCTTCCCATGAAAAGAGTTTTGCTTGTTCCTTGCCACGGGCTATTAGGTCTTTTCTGTCTTGTTCTGGTGTCTGAAGGAATGCTTCTAGATGCTCTGCAAGGTCGCCCCTGCTGTTGATGTCAAAATATATGGGCTACATCACCTCTTATTCTCTACGGAGGGAATGATGTTTTTGCTACCATTGGTGCTGCCGCCATTGATGAGAAACAACGCTATTGATTGTCTTCTGCAAACCAGCGCTGTTATTATGGTTTATGGTGATAATGGAAAGTTCATATTACTGAAAATCTGCAATATGTACAACTTTTTCTTCATCTATTTATCAACAATTCGCTTGTTATTTAATTCCGCCAACGGGTTAAGAAATGCCGAATTATATACCTCTCGGGTAGGTATCGGGGAGGTCGGAAGTCGGAGGCGGGAAGCGGGAGGCGCGAGGTCGGAGGAGAGGCGGGAAAAAAGAAGATTTAACACTTTTTTTTTGGTTGTATGGGCAAAAAAGTGTATCTTTGCACTTTGAACATACGTGTATGGATATGCATAAACTAAATAATATTAAACAGATAGCGCTCGTTTTTGTTGCGCTTTTTGCCACCGCAGAGGCCATGGGCCAGTCGTCGACCGTAGGTTCGGAGCCGAGCCCTGAAATCGAATGCGGCGAATACCAGTGGCCCGAGGTGCAGTCGCCTTGCCCCGAGGTGCAAGTCAAACAGAAACACGACCATACCGCCATTGCGCGCTACCGCCACAAGGGATGGGACACCGTGGTCACCTGCGCCAACCCGCAGATAATCCTCAGCTGCATGCCCTACATTCCGGTGCAGCGTTTCAACGGCACCTACTATGTCGACCCCATCCCCTACGACCCGCCCGACACAACTTTCAGCTTGGGAACACGTATGGGTATCGGCACGGACGACGTTTTTGCGGGCTCCCACACGGTTATCCCTTACCCGTTCTACTTTTTCGGCATCCGCAAGAACCAGTTCCGCATCGGCGCCAACGGGTTGGTGACCTTCGTCAGCCCGACGGACTTCGGCGACGGCGCCCCCTACTGTCCCTACGGCTTCCGCACGAACACCAACAAACTCCCCTGGGACGGCACGCCAGGACATACAGACCCCTTCTCGAACTATTCGATGCGAATGAAGGACGCCATCTATGGAGTGATGGAGGACACGGACCCCGCCTACTTCGTTGGCAGCGAGTCGAACCGCGTCGACGGCATCTACTACGGCATCCAGGACGAGTTTCCGTGCCGCAAGATTATCTGCTCGTGGAAAGAGGCTCCCGACTTCGGTCACCACGATGGGAAAGGCACCTACCAGATTGTCTGCTATGAGGGATCGAACATCATCGAGGTGCACGTCCGTCAGCGCGGCTGCTGCCCGACGACTTCCGATGCCTTGATTGGCATCCAGAATGCCACCGGCCAGCCTCAGGTGAGTTCCTCCACCCCCACCGACCCCAACTCCTCGCCCGCCATCAACGGCAAGCCCGCCGCCTTTGCTCCTTCTGTCAACGGCGGTACGCCCGGCAACCCCTTCACCAGCACCCTCAACCATGTAGCCTTCCGCTTCACTCCCGCGGGCACCACCGCCAAGAACTACGGCTGGCGCCGCATCTACGACGACGGCCGCCCCGACGTGGAGCTCCGCAACATCGTCGTCTACCCCGAGGCCATGGACGACTCCTGCGGATACTACGAGCCCATGGACGACGCCAACAGCTGCCCCACCCTCACCAAGGCCTACGTATCGCCCAAGGAACCCGCCAAGTACGTCTTCTACCTCCGCTTCCTCAATGCCAACAACGACCAGTACGTCCTCACCGACACGGTCTTCATCGGCGTCGACACCGTCAACTACCTCGACATCCACAAGCTGCCCATCAACGACACCCTTCCCGGCCGCCTCGACATCTGCCTCAACGACACCGCCCGCATGCGCCTCGACATCACGGCTCTGCAGGAAATCACCCACGAGGAATGGCTCATCCGCCGTGTCTCCGGCGGCGACACCATCACCCTCGACTCCCTCGTGGCCGACAACCATCCCGGCCAGGTCGTCAACCTCAGCAACAACTACCTCTCCTTCGACCCGCGCTACACGCCCGTGCAGGCCTTCCGCATACAGGGCAACGACACCACTGTCATGGACACCACGCTGTTCTCCCTCGACGACTACGACCTCATAGGCGACACCATCCTTACGCGCAAGGTGTTCCTCTTCTCGCGCAACCTGCCCACCCAGGGTCTGCAGGCCAACAAGATCGACACCATCCTTATCCAGGTGACCTCCGACTTCGCCAGCGGATGCCACAACTACGACACCTTCATGCTGCGCGTCTTCCCCAACTTCGACACCGTCATCGCCGACGGCATCTGCCAGGGCGAGACCTTCACCTGGGACACCAACGGCAGCCCCTACAAAACGTTCACCCAGCCGACCAACCCGCAGACGGAGTTCGTGCTGCTCCACTCGACGCCGGGATGCGACTCCCTCGTCCACCTGCAGCTCACCGTCTCCTCCGTGTCCCACACCATCGACCACCAGGAGGACTGCAAGCCCTACACCTGGCTCAACGGCAAGACCTACACCACGAGCAACGTCGCCACGGCAGCCACCGACACCATCGTCCTGAAGAACCGCTACGACTGCGACTCCATCGTCCAGCTCAATCTTGTCATCCACCCGCTGACCGCCAAACTCCGGTCCGACATCGACCACTTCACCCTCGACAACCTTGACGCCGTGCTGACCGACATCTCCATCGGCGGCGGCAGCCGTGTGTGGAAGTTCCCCAACGGTCCCGACCAGACGGGCGTCAATGCCTACTACTCCATCCCCGCCAATATGGAAGGCGCCAACATCATCCTCATCGCCAGCAGCCCCTACGGCTGTGTCGATACCGCCAAGATCTACATCCCGCTCAACAAGGAGCACTTCTGGGTGCCCAATGCCTTCACTCCCGACAACCCCGCCGGCAATAGTCTTTTCTCCTCGGTCAGCACCAAGACCCTCAAACAGGAGATGCTCATCTATAACCGTCGCGGCGAACTTGTCTTCCGCTGCGAAGGCGCCGACTGCGCCTGGGACGGCCGCGACTTCGACGGCAACCCCTGCGCGCAGGATGCCTACGTCTACATCATACGCTACACCAACGAATTCGAACCCCAGAACACACGCGTGCTCAAGGGAACTGTAACCCTGATCCGATAGAACAATGAAAATAGCTGTTGTGGGAGCTACCGGCCTCGTAGGCCGCGAGATGCTCACAGTCCTTGCCGAACGCGGCTTCGCCAACGATGAAGTCATTGCGGCGGCATCGCCCAAATCCATAGGCAAAACCGTGCCCTTCTTCGACCGCATGCTCACCGTCGTGTCGGTCGAAGAGGCCATCGCCGCGCGTCCGCGCTACGCCATCTTCTCGGCCGGCGCAGCGGCCTCGCGCCAGTACGCACCCCTCTTCGTCGAGGCCGGCACCACGGTCATCGACAACTCCTCGGCCTGGCGCAAAGACCCCGCCATTCCGCTGGTGGTGCCGGAAATCAACATCGATGTTGCCACTAACGCATTGAAGCATTCAAGCAATAACGCAATCATCATTGCCAACCCCAACTGCAGCACCATCCAGATGGTGCTGGCCCTCTCGTCGCTGGAGCGCGACTACGGCATCCGCCGCATCGTCGTCTCCACCTACCAGAGCATCACCGGCACCGGCCTCAAGGCCGTGCGCCAGCTGGAGGCCGAGGAGAGTGGAGAGTGGAGAGTGGAGAACGGAGAGTGGAAAGCGACAGATTCAACAAGGTCCTCCACTCTCCACTCTCCGCTCTCCGCTCCCGCCTACCCCTATCAGATCCACCGCAACCTCTTCCCCCACGGTGGCGACTTCCTGCCCGACGGCTACACCACCGAGGAGCAGAAACTGGTCGACGAGACGCGCAAGATCTTCGCCGACCCCTCCATCATGGTCTCCGCCACGGTGGCCCGTGTGCCAGTGGTGGGCGGCCACAGCGAGTCGGTGAACGTGGAGCTGAAACGCGAGTACGACCTCGACGAGGTGCGCGCACTCATTGCCGCCACCCCCGGTGTGGTGCTCCAGGACGACCCCTCGCACAACCTCTACCCCATGCCCATCACCGCACACCACAAGGACGAGGTCTTTGTGGGCCGTCTGCGTCGCGACCCCTCGCAGCCCTGCACCCTCAACCTCTGGGTGGTGGCCGACAACATCCGCAAGGGCGCCGCCACCAACGCCGTGCAGATCATGGAGCAGTTAAGAGTTAGGAGTTAAGAGTTAGGAGTTTAGTGTTTAGATTCAAACACTCAAACAATCAAGCAATCAAGCAATCAAACAATCTATATGAAAAACAAGGTATATCTGTTGTTGCTCATGTCGTTGTTGTCTTTGAATATCGCCTGTAGCGGCGACCCCACCCTCGTCGACGACACACGCACCTTCGCCAACAACACCTGGAACCGCTTCACCCCCGAAGTGTTCGAGTTCTCGGTCCCAAATGCCGACGACTTCTACCGCATAGACTTCGAGCTCGTCGTCGACACCGCCCTCATGCGCAATCCCCAGCTTCCGCTAACCGTCAACCTCTACAGCCCCGACGGCGAACGCCGCATGTTCTACGCCTATGTCAACATGGTGGAGAACGGCCGCTGGAAAGGCATCGTCACCCCCGGCCGCGACCACGACGGCCTCCGCACCCTCACACAGAACATCCGCCCGTTCTTCACCTTCAACGCCAAAGGCGACTACCGCATGGAGATAGCCCAGGCCACAAGCCAATACAACCTCGAGGGAGTCCGGAGTTTCCGCCTGAACGTGCAGCGCACCGAGGTCGACTACTCCATACTGGACAAATGATCGACGCCAGCATCAACAAGAACATCGACCGCATAGCCATGCGGCTCAAGACCATTCCCGAGAATCCCGGTGTCTACCAGCACCTCGACGCCTCGGGAAAAGTCATCTATGTGGGCAAAGCCCGCAACCTGCAGCGGCGCGTCAGCAGCTACTTCTCGCACTACGACGACAAGAGCCCGAAAATCAAGATGCTGGTGCGCAACATCTACGACATCCGCGTCACCGTGGTGGCCACCGAGGTCGACGCCCTTCTCCTCGAGAACAGCCTCATCAAGCGCTACCAGCCGCGCTACAACTCCATGCTCAAGGACGACAAGACCTACCCCTACCTCTGCATCACCGACGAGGAGTTTCCGCGCCTGCTCTACACGCGCCGCCGCAACCTCCGCGGACAGTACTTCGGTCCCTACCCCAACGGCCGCATTCTGCGCGAGCTTCAGGACATCATACGCCAACTCTTCCAGTACCGCACCTGCAACACCATGGGCAACCGCCCCTGCATGAAGCACCAGATAGGACTCTGTGGCGCCCCCTGCGCCGGCCTGCAAAGCAAAGAGGAATACCACGCCACCATCGAGAACATACGCCGCATACTGAAGGGCGACTTCGGCGAGATCGAGGAGCAGATGAAGAATCGCATGTACGCCCTGGCCGACGAGCTGCGCTTCGAAGAAGCCGAAGCCCTCAAGCGCAAGATACACCTGCTGGCCGAATACCAGAGCCGCTCGACGGTGGTCGACACCAACGTCCGCGACGTCGACGTCGTCTCCATCCTCGGCGACGACCCCGCCTATGCCTACATCAACTTCCTCCGCATCAAGAACGGCGCCATCATCTACTCCCTGAGCAACGAGGTCAAACGCCAGCTCGACGAGACCGATACCGAAATCCTCGCCACCGTCATCCCCGCCCTCCACGAGCAGACACAGAGCACAGCACAGGAAATCATCGTCCCCTTTGCTGTGCCCGACATCCCCGCCGACTACCTGCGCCAGAACTACGACCCGCGTGGCGACCGCCGCAAGCTGCTGGAACTCTCCCTGCGCAACGTCGAGAGCTACCAGAAGCAGTGCCGCCACCAGCGCGCCCTCACCCAGGGCGACGCCGCACCGCAGGCCCTCAAGCTCCTCGAGCGCATCCAGCGCGCCCTCGCCCTGCCCAAGCTGCCCATGGAGATAGAATGCTTCGACAACTCCAACATCCAGGGCGCCTACCCCGTGGCCGGCATGGTGCACTTCACCGCCGGCAAACCCAACCGCAACGAGTACCGCAAATTCAACATCAAAACCGTCGAGGGGCCCGACGACTACGCCTCCATGGCCGAAGTCATCGAGCGGCGCTACAGCCGTCTGAAGGACGAGGGGGCGAAACTGCCCGACCTGCTCATCGTCGACGGCGGCGAGGGGCAGATGCATGTGGCCCGTGAGGTCATCGTGGACCGCCTCCACCTCGCCATCCCCATCGCCGGCCTGGCCAAAGACGACCGCCACCGCACCAACCAGCTCCTGCGCTTCGACGAGCGGGGCGAGATTGCCGTTGTGGGTCTCAAACCCACCGACCCGCTGTTCCACCTGCTGGAGCAGATACAGAACGAGGTGCACCGCTTCGCCATCACCTTCCACAAAGACAAACGTTCCAAGGGCACCTTCCGCACCGCACTAACCGACATTCCGAGCATCGGCGAGAAGACGGCCCACGAGCTGCTGCTGCGCTACGGCAGTGTGAAGCAAATCCAAATCCAGACCCTGGAAGACCTCAGCGCCGCCATAGGCCCCGCCAAAGCCCGCACCCTATACGAAAACCTGCATCAAGAGTAAAGCTCCTCATTCCATTTTGACTCCGGTATTGCCCTCCACGACGGCCTTGTTGCCACCGCCGTAGACATTACCCATCACCTCGGCGTTGCCAGTGAGGGTGACGTTGCCGTTGATGGCATAACCGCCGACATGGTCTTCGTCGGCCACGCTATTGCTGCCGCCGAAGACGTAGTCTATGCTGTTGCCACCCTTGAGGGTGAGGGTCACGTCGCCATCGACGTAGGCCGCATTGGCACCGCCGTAAACGTTGCCCCAGATGGTGGGATAGGCGGCGCTCTTGTTCTCCTGGCCGATGTTGACGGTCGCGTCGTTGCCCGTCGAGGTGGCCTGGCCGTAGCCGCCGCCGTGTATGTTGATGGTGTAGTCGGCATCGGTGCCGAGGGTGCCGCCCAGGACATTGACATTCACAACGCCGCTCACCGCGCCGCTGCTGTTGCAGCCGCCGTAGATGGCCGTGCGCACCTGGCCACCCTCCATGTTGACGGTGGCGTCGCCGTCGATGCCTGCTGCGTTGCCGCCGCCGAAGGAACGCCCTATAATGGCCTTCCGGCGGGGTTTTGGGCACTACAATTTGACATTTTCGACTTTTTTTCACTTTTATTAACACGGTTTTGCAAGTTTTTATTGCCGAGCGATACATATACAATAAACATTTGATACAACTATGAACAAACGCATTGTTATACTTTTGGTTGCGTGCCTGGTGGGCGGATGCCTGTGGGCACAGAGCGGGCCCGGCAAACGGGAACGGAAGAAAAACCTTGTCGTCAAGGAATGGAACACCAAGGCCGGAGCCAAAACGCCCTACCTGGACAACATGGTGACCTACGACGAGCTGGGGCGCAAGGTGGAGGAGATAGAGTACGCCTCCTACGGGCAGAAGAAACGCACCGTCTACGAGTACGAAGGCACCAACACGAAGTGCTCGCGCCAAATAGAGTACGACAACAAGAACCACGTGAACCGCATCAAGAAGTTCGAGTACAACGAGGACGGCACACGCCGCGTGCAGTACAACTACAAGCCCAACGGCAAGCTGGAGAGCACGAAGACGTTCGAGTACTCTTATAAGTAGCTGAGTGGCTGGGTAGCTGAGTGGCTGAGTGGCTAAGTGGCTAAGTGGTTAGTGTTATGTGGCTAATATTGAATTTCAATTTTCAATTTTCAATTTTTTTGGGGTGATATGAGCATCTTGGAACAGATGGAGCCCATCGGGCTGGCGGACATGAAGGCCGTGAGGCTGATGAACCGCGTGGACCAGAAGTACATGGCTCCGGCATCGCTGCTGGAAGAGCTGCTGGGGCGCGTGGCCGACGGTTACTACGTGCAGCACATCGAGGGCGAGGCGCTGGCGCCGTACCGCACCCTCTACTTCGACACCGCGGGCCTCGACATGTACACCATGCACCACAACCAGAAACTCAACCGCCAGAAGCTGCGCGTGCGCACCTACCGCTCGACGGACACCACCTTCTTCGAAATCAAGAACAAAGACAACAAGAAGAAAACCCGCAAGGTGAGGATTCCGATAGAGGTGGCGATGTTCGACCGCGCGCTGGAAGTGGAGGAGGTGAGGGAGTTTGTGGACAGCAAGACCCCCTGGCCCGCCACCGCGCTGCACGAGTGCCTGGAGAACCGCTTCGAGCGCATCACGCTGGTGGACAAGGGCATGAGCGAGCGCATCACGATAGACAGCGGCATCCGTTTCCACAACCGCGCCACAGGGCTGGAGGCCGACATAGCGAAGCTGCTGGTGATAGAGGTGAAGCACGAGGTGGGGGCACCGACGAGCGCCATCGAACGCGCGCTGCACGACCTCCACATCCTCCCGCGCCGCATGAGCAAATACTGCATCGGCACCGCCCTCACCGACCCTAGCGCCAAGAAGAACCGATTCAAAGAGAAATTGTTATACATTAGGAAAGTGACTGAGTAACTGGGTGACTGAGTGGATGGAAATGAAATTAAAATTAAAAATTAATCAATTTATATGAAACTGTTACAAAGCGACTTCGACCCCTCCATCGCCTCCGAATTCGGCGATGTAATCGGCGACCAGAGCATCGACCTCCTGGGGGTGCCCGTTTTCGACGGCCCAAGCCTCTGGACCTTCCTCATCCGCTTCGCCTTCAACCTGCTGGTGTGCTGGGTGATAACACACTTCCTGTACTACAAAAAGAGCCACCGGAGGGACTACTACTTCACGTATATGCTCTTTTCCGCCACCATCTTCCTGATTCTGTACCAGCTGCAGAGCCTACAGATGGAGATGACGCTGGCCCTGGGCCTCTTCGCCATCTTCAGTATGATACGCTACCGCACGGAGCAGCTGCCGATACGCGAGATGACGTATCTCTTCGTGCTCATCGGGCTGAGCATCATCAACGGTTCGGGGCTGACGTCGAGCTACACGGCGTTCGTGGTGACCAACGTGCTGGTGGTGCTGCTGATATGGCTGCTGGAGAGCCTGGGATTCAGCAAACGCCAAGCGAACAAGATCATCACCTACGAGAAGATAGACCTCATCCGGCCCGACCGCCGCGAGGAGCTGCTGGCCGACCTGCGGGAGAGGACGGGGCTGGACATCGTCAAGGTGCAGGTGGGAAGCATCAACTTCCTCAAGGACACAGCCTTTCTGAAGGTCACCTACGTCCCCGACGACCCGGAGCCGAACGACATAGACATGATAACAAAGTTCAAAAACAAATAGCCCGCCGAAGCCCCTCTCGAAAAGAGGGGCTTCCCATTTCATTTTTTTTCGTATATTTGCAGTTTCAAAAAACGATGAAGATTATGAAGAAGTATCTGATATTCATGCTGACAGCCATCGCCCTAAGCGCCTGCACGGGGACGACGACTCGCGAATTCCGCACGCTGGACAAGAAGCTTGTGGCCTCGTGCACCTACGAGGGTACCGACAGCCTGCACGCCCAGTGGCAGTTCACCGACCCGCAGGTGAAGGACTGCGACTCGCTGCGCGTGGTGGAGATGGGCACGGACGGACATCCCAACACCGTGTGCTTCTACATGGGCGGCAAGGAGCTGTGGCGCCAGTACTACAGCGACATGCAGCTGCGCAGCGAGGGTGAGATGATGGGCGGCCAGCGCGAAGGACGCTGGGTGTTCTTCTTCCCCAACGGGCTGCCGCAATGCGAAGCCACCTTTGTGAACGGCAAGGAGGAGGGGGTGTACAAGGTGTACCGCGAGAACGGAGTGCCGTACTACGTGGGCCAGTACCACGAGGGTCAGCGCACGGGCACGTGGGAAATCTACGCCTCCGACGGCACGCTGGAGACAACGCAAACTTTTTGACGGCGAACGATGATTGACCTGGGACTTGACCTCTACCGCACCATCGGCCGATGTGCCGACCGGCTGGGCATCGACGCCTACGCCGTGGGCGGAGTGGTGCGCGACTTCTTCCTCGGCCGTCCCTGCACGGACATAGACGTGGTGTGCGTGGGACGCGAAGAGGGTGGCGAGGTGCACATCGGTATCGAGCTGGCCAAAGCTTCGTCGGAAGCCCTGGGTGGCAGCAAGGTCTCCGTCTTCAAGAATTTCGGCACCGCTAGTTTCAGATACACCCCCGGGCACGAGGAACGGAGAGAGGAGAGGGAGTACGAGCTGGAGTTTGTCGGCGCCCGCCGCGAGAGCTACAGCCGAGAGAGCCGCAAGCCGGTGGTGGAGAACGGCACCCTGGAGGACGACCAGCGGAGGCGCGACTTCACGGTGAACGCGCTGGCGGTGTGCCTCAACGCCGACCGCTACGGCGAGCTGATGGACCCCTTCGGGGGGATCAAGGACATGGACGAAGGCATACTGCGCACGCCGCTTGACCCGGACATCACCTTCAGCGACGACCCCTTGCGCATGATGCGCGCCATACGCTTCGCCAGCCAGCTGGGGTTCCGCATTGCGGACGAGACGTTCGAGGCCATCGGGCGCAACGCGGAGCGCATCAAGATAGTCTCCGCCGAGCGTATCACGGTGGAGCTGAACAAGATTATGGCGTCGCCCAATCCGACGCTGGGCCTGAAACTGATGCAGAAGAGCGGCCTGATGAAGCTGATACTGCCCGAGATAGCAGACCTTGCCGGAATAGAGACCATCGACGGACGAGGCCACAAAGACATCTTCTTCCACACCATGCAGGTGCTGGACAACGTAGTGGGGAGTGAAAAGAACAACGCTACGCAAGGCCGGCAGGATGCCGGCGCTCCACTCTGGCTGCGCTGGGCAGCGTTGCTGCACGATGTGGGCAAGCCGGGGGTGAAACGCTACGAGGCCAAACAGGGCTGGACCTTCCACGGCCACGAGGCCCGCGGGGCGCACATGGTGAAGCGCATCTTCAAGCGCCTGCGCCTGCCCCTGGGTGAGGAGGAGCGTTATGTAGAGAAACTCGTCATGCTCCACATGCGGCCGATTATCCTGGCCGAGGACGTGGTGACGGACAGCGCGGTGCGCCGCCTGCTCTTCGAGGCCGGCGACGACATCGACGACCTCATGCTCCTCTGCAACGCCGACATCACCACCCGCAACGAGGAGAAGCAGCGCAAGCACCGCAAGAACTTCGAGCTGGTGAAGCAAAAGCTTGTGGAGCTGGAGGAGCGCGACCGCATACGCAACTTCCAGCCGCCGGTGAGCGGCGACGACATCATGCGCACGTTCGGCATCGGCCCGTGCCACGAGATAGGCATCATCAAGGACGCCATCAAGGACGCCATCCTCGACGGCAAAATACCCAACGAGCGCGAGGCCGCCTGGCAGATGATGCTCGAGCTGGCCCAAGGGCTCGGACTGAAGCCCTGTTAAAAAAAACATTTGGCCATATAATTATTTTTTTGTATTTTTGCAGTCTCAAAAAATAAAAGTCATGTACGAACACTTGAAAATAGAAGAACGCGGCATGGTGGCCATCATGACCATCAGCGCACCCAAGAGCCTGAATGCCCTCAACAGCACTATACTGAAGGAGATAGGCGAATACCTGGACGAATTCGACACCCATCGTTTCCGCTGCCTCATCGTTACCGGCGACGGCGAGAAGAGCTTCGTGGCCGGTGCCGACATCAGCGAGATGGCGACCCTCGGCCCCCAGCAGGGCGAGCATTTCGGCAAGACCGGTGCCGAGGTCTTCCGCCAAATCGAGACCCTCCCCTGCCCCGTCATCGCCGCCGTCAACGGTTTCGCCCTCGGCGGAGGCTGCGAGCTGGCTATGGCCTGCGACATCCGCATCTGCTCCGACAACGCCCGTTTCGGACAGCCGGAAGTGGGCCTGGGCATCATTCCGGGCTTCAGCGGCACGGTGCGCCTGGCCCGCCTCGTGGGCATGGGCATGGCCAAACAGCTCATCTTCACCGGCAAGAACATCAAGGCCGACGAGGCCCTGCGCATCGGCCTGGTCAACGCCGTGGTGCCGCAGGCCGAGCTGATGGACAAAGCCATGGAGCTGGCCAACCAGATTTGCGCCAACGCCCCCCTGGCTGTCAGCGCCGCCAAGCTGTGCATCAACACCGAGTACGACATGGAGGCCGAGGACGCCATAGCCTTCGAGAACCAGGCCTTCGGCATGTGCTTCAGCACCGAGGACCAGAAGAACGGCATGCAGGCCTTCCTCACCAAGGGGAAGTACGTGTTTCAGGGCAAATAATGCGCAGCCTGAAGGCCGCGCCACACGACATAGCAATTATTAATTATTAACTATTAATTTTTATACCATTATGAAGATTTGTGTTATTGGAACCGGCACCATGGCCAAAGGCATTGTCAAAGCCTTCGCCGCCAAGATGCCCGTCACTATGAAGAGCCGCACCCAGGCCAGCCTCGACAAGGCCATGGCCTCCATCGCCAAAGGCTACGGCAAACTCGTCGAGAAAGGCAAGATGAGCCAGGAAGCCGTCGACGCCATCCTCAAGAACATCACCACCACCACCGACTACGCCACCTTCGCCGACGCCGACCTCGTCATCGAGGCCGCCGTGGAGGAGATGCAGCTCAAGAAGGACGTCTTCACCGAGCTCGACGGCATCTGCAAGCCCGAGACTATCTTCGCCACCAACAGCTCGTCGCTGAGCATCACCGAGATTGCCGCCTGCACCAAGCGTCCGGCCCAGTTCATCGGCATGCACTTCTTCAACCCCGCCGACCGCATGGCCCTCGTCGAGGTCATCCGCGGCCAGCTCACCAGCGACGCCGTCGTGAAGTGCGTCATCGACCTCGCCACCGAGATCGGCAAGCAGCCCGTCGAGGTGAAGGAAGCCCCCGGCTTCGTGGTCAACCGCATCCTCATCCCCATGATCAACGAGGCTGTCGGCATCCTGGCCGACGGTATCGCCAGCGCCGAGGACATCGACAAGTGCATGATGCTCGGTGCCAACCACCCCATGGGTCCCCTGGCCCTGGCCGACCTCATCGGCAACGATGTCAACCTGGCCATCATGGAGGTGCTCTACAAAGAGTTCGGCGATCCCAAGTATCGTCCCCACCCCCTGCTGCGCAAGATGGTCCGCGCCGGCCTCCTCGGCCGCAAGACCGGCGAAGGCTTCTACAAATATTGATGCCTGCGCAAACTGCAAAAAGAAAAACGGGAACCCGCTCGGGTTCCCGTTTTTTTTATATTAACTCAATACAAGCATCTTCCTGAAATTCCGACTGCAAAGATACAAAAAGAATCTTACAAAGTCTTTTTTCCTCAAAAAAAGACACCGAAAAGTTTTTTTTTCACCAACAACAGGAATACCCCTCCGGTCTCCCCGGACACAAGACAGGCGAAGGCTTCTACAAATATTAAAAGTTAACCCGTTGGCGGAATTAAACCAGTGCATATTTAACTCTGCCAATCGGCTGATTATTTAAGTAATTGATGTATTGAGCGACGGTCAGTGCACTGATTTTGCCGATGATGCGGGCAAATAGTCCGTCGGCAACATCATTCCTTTCTGCATCTTGTCTTGACGTAGCCCGCCACGCCTTCACCAGTGATGTAGCCAATCTGCTCGAAACAAATACCGATCTGACAAATCCTAACGACCGATTTGGGTTAAATACAGCGAGTCAACCCTGAATCCAGAACATTGCGCAAATCGAGCGGAGCGAAAGTTCCATGCTATTCCGGGACAAAGCAATGTCAGCGAAGCTAAACTTGAAACCTGAAACTTGAAGCCATCGGCTCCGCTACCCTCAAACATGACACGTCGTT
>Ga0310697_10004401_pt1 | contig 13936 bp, 43 predicted proteins | sample 172DNAGHGlowgp2_FD_203883 | JGI IMG/M metagenome (GOLD analysis project Ga0310697, IMG submission 203883) | Sheep rumen microbial communities from Palmerston North, Manawatu-Wanganui, New Zealand - 1728 DNA GHGlow gp2 (v2) (version 2) | ecosystem: Host-associated > Mammals > Digestive system >...
GTTCAGCATGAAGCAGAGATGGGAAGCCGCAGAGCACAATGAAAAGGTTCTTCGCGAGGGCCTTGAAGACGCCGAGAAAAGACTTGAGGCCGCGAAAAAGGCCGCCAACGCAAGGATTGAAGAGTTGATTGCGGATATTGAAGGGCTGAATGAACGGATCAAACAGCTCCGCGAGGATAAGTTCGAAGCAGAAAAAACCGCGATTGACGAGCGCAAGGATGTGACGGTTGGCACCACCGATGGGCAGAAAGAATGCAAGCCTTTTAGCAAGATTCAGTTCTTCAACAATGACGGGTTCCGTTTCATCAACATCGTTGAAAAGAGCGGATGGACGAACAGCTACAAGATTGACGATCTGACCGAGCTGGTCATCGAATAATAACAACACCCGCCCCGGAGGTTACGAGGGCAGAAAGGAGAAAAACAATGAAGTATGCTTTTTACATCAATGGCAATCAGGGATACGGTTATGATCAGGTTGAGGGGATCACGGTTGGCGAACTGATCGAACGGCTTCAGGAGCTTGACCCGGACGACGAATTATTCCTGAAGGACACAGGGAACCGCTACGGTGCGAATTGGCACAGCTTTGTTTCCAGTTGGTATATGTTCGAAGAGATCGAGGAGGACGAAGAAGATGCTGAGGATTAAGTTCAGATACGCGGACGCATGGAGTAACTGGAGATGGAAAGAGCAGGAGTGCGTTGTTGATAGCGTCAGAAAGTGCATTGAGCTTTACGGGCTTGGAGTTGATTGCGAGTACGAGATCATAAGCGTTGAGGAGGTTGAGTGAGATGTGGATTTGCAGAATGTGGCGTTGCGATTGGGAAGGCTGGCGGAGCGAATTTGAGACCTGCGACAGCAGGCAGGAAGCAACGCGGGCGGGTGAGATTTTCGTGAAACTTACGCCGGACGATGAGCGCCGGGAGTATGAAGTATATTTTTTGGACTAAAAGGAGAAAGACAATGCAGTTATTTGGCGATGGCATGAGGTACGTGTACGGAATGCGGCTGAGGGGCTTCGCGCCCCTTTGCCAGCCGATGGAAGGGCTGATTGAGGCGGAGTATGACGAGAGCGGCGAATATTACAGCCTGCTGACTTACGATCGGAAGCTGACGGACAAAGAACTGACGGACTACGAGCTGTCTGAGGTGGGCGAGTATGAAGGTTGAATATGTGGTGACTGTGCTGGAAGAAGATCACCCGCTGCGCGAGGATTTTGCGTACTGCGTGAAGCGTTTTAATGACGATTATTACAGCGGGCAGGGCCGTTACTGCAAAGAGGCCGAGGACGTCTACAAGTACCTCTTATCGGAGGAAAGAAAAAGAAACCAATAGTTTACAATCCGCGCAGACGGGAGTATAATAGACGGGAAAGGAGGTGATTATTTGCTTGATACGATGTTGAACAGGTACACCAAGGCCCGCGGTTATCGCGTTAATGACATTGCGCAAATGCTGGGGATCTCCCGTCAGGCCCTACACAAGAAGATGACGGGAAAGACCGAGTGGACAGCGCGGGAAGCGTTACAGTTAAAGAGCTTACTGGGCATCGCTGATAAGGATATGCCCGCGATTTTCGAAAAATAAGGAGGAAAACATGGACAAAGAGGTTCTGGCTATGAATGCCAAGTTACAGCAGAAGAAAAATGCTCTGCGGAAGGCTCTGAAAGAAAAGGGAGTTCTGAAGAAGGGCGAGAGGAACGCGTTTGATAAGTACAATTACTTCAGCGAGGCGCAGTATAAAGCGCTGTTCACTGAGCTTTTTTCAGATCACGGTTTGGAGCTGAAATTTACCGAACTTGAGTATCAGACTTTCGACGGCCCGGAAAAACAGGCAAACGGCAGGATGCCGCGTCTTCAGTTCACACTTATGGATATTGACACCGGATTCGGTGAGGACACGGTGATCACGGGAGAAGGAATCGACAAAGGCGACAAGGCCGGATATAAGGCTTATACTGGAGCGCTCAAATATTATCTCGCCAATACTTTCATGGTCGCGACTGGCGATGATCCCGAAAAGGATAGCCCGGACGCTAAGATGAACGAGAAGAAGGAGCGCAAGGCAAGCCCGAAGCAGATTGAGATGCTTTCCAGATTCTACAAGGGCGACAAGCTGGAGGCTCTGCTTCAATTCAACGGCATCGAAAAACTGGAGGATATGCCGATGGAAAAGGCGTCCAGCTTAATCACGAAAATTACAAAGATGGGAGAAAAGAAAAATGCAGGAACTGATCAGAATTGATAACGGCGTGGGCTTCCTTGCCCCGGAGACCATTGAGCAGATCGTGGAGTTTGAACGGATCGTTAAGGCCGCAAAGGAAGGCGAGGAAAAGCTGAAGGCGGCGATCCTTGACGAGATGGAAAATAAAGGGATTATTAAGCTGGATTCCGATAAGCTGGCGATCACTTATGTGGCACCTACCACGCGGGAGAGCTTCGACAGCAAGGCCTTGCGGGCAGACCTGCCCGAAGTGTATGACGCTTATGCCAAGATCAGCCAGGTCAAGGCGAGCGTGAGGATCAAAGTGAAATGACGACGTGGGAGATTGCGGGCCGGACTCTGGAATACATCGACGACGGGCATATTTATCTGGTGGACGGTGTGGTGGTTCCGAGTATAACGACGATCCTTAAGAGGCGGTTCGGGGGGATGTATGACGGCATCTCCCCGGAAGTCCTCAATAAGGCGGCGGAGCGCGGGACAGAGATCCATTCGGGGATTGAGGCCTATTGCAAGACCGGCGCGGAGTCTGACTGGGAAGAGGTGCGCGGCTTCAAGTGGCTTCAGGGCCAGTATGATTTTTCCGTCAAGGATTGTGAGGTGCCTGTAATCCTTTTCGACGATGGCGAACCGATTGCGGCGGGCAGGTGCGATCTCGTTGTCGAGTGGGGCGGGAAGATCGGCGGAGCGGATATAAAAACGACTTCGACGCTTCAGAAGGAATACGTCGCATGCCAGTTAAACGCGTATAAACGGGCCTATTTTCAATCCTACGGCATTGAGTGGGAATTTATATGGGCAATCCATTTGAAGGGCGTAAAACGCAAAATAACTGCTCTGCCGATGAACGAAAAAATCACTGATGAAATCATAAAGGAGTATTTTGAATGAACATTACAGTTTTGACTGGAAGGATCACGAAAGACCTTGAGCTGAAGCAGACGGGCGGCGGAAAAAGCTGGTGCAGTTTTACTCTTGCGGTTGACCGCGTGAAGAATGATGAGGCTGACTTTATCTCGTGTACGGCGTGGGGTAAGACGGCGGAGAATATGTGCAAATATCTGAAGCAAGGTGCGAAGATCATGGTCACGGGCCGGATTCATACCGGGAGCTATGAGAGGGACGGGCGGAAGGTGTACACGACCGATGTTGTGGCGTCTGCCGTCGAGTTTCTTGATAGCAAGAAGGAAGGAGGAGAAGCGAAGGCGCCCGATTTCACAGCCCCGGAAGAGATCGACGATGACGAGCTTCCGTTTGCGTAATGGAGCTATATCAAGAGCTACAGCAGAAGACGCACGAGCTTGACGTATCAATCAAAGCGTTGCGCAAGACCGGCACGGAATATGCGCAGGCGGAGCGAGCTTACAAGGTCAAGCTCCGCGAGGAGTGCTTAAAACTGCGGGATCAGGGAATGGCTATAGGAATGATTGATAAGACCTGCTACGGAATCCCGAGCGTGGCAGAACTGCGGTTTAAGCGTGATATTGCCGAGGTTGTGTATAAGGCCAATCAAGAGGCGATCAATAGCATTAAATTGCAGATGCGGCTGATTGAGTCCCAGTTGAGTAGGGAATGGGGGGCTTCGGTATGAAGTCCCTCTTGTCCAATGATCGGAAGTGCTATATCTGCGGCGCGACGTACTCGCTGCATCGGCATCATATCTTTTTTGGATCAGCGAACCGAAAGCTGAGCGAGCAGGACGGGTGCTGGGTGTACCTCTGCCCGGCACACCATAACGGCTCGAACTGTTCTCCGCATTTTAATCGAAAGATTGATCTGTGGCTGAAAGAAGAGTGCCAGATAGCGTGGGAAGGATTGTATGGAACGCGGCAGGACTTTATCAGAAGATATGGGAGAAACTACATTGAAGAGCGAAAATTACATAGTGATACAGGGCTGGATGCGGAACGAGCTTCAGCTAAAGGGAAATGATCTTCTTGTGTATGCGATCATCTACGGATTCTCGCAGGCGGAGAATCAGAAGTTTACCGGGAGTTTGTCTTATCTGGCTGATTGGTGCGGCGCAACAAAGGCCGGGATCATTAAAAACCTGCAGAACCTTCTGGGGCGCGGGTTGATCGAGCGGACGGATCGCTATATCAACGGGGTAAAGTTCGTTGAATACCATGCAACTGAGTTTAATGGGGTATTAAACAAAGTTGAACATGGGGCGGTAAACTTAGTTGAACAGGGTATGCAACTCAGTATACCCAATAATATAGAAGATAATATAGAACTAAATAATAAAGAGAATAATAAAGATATAAAGCACACCTACGGCGAGTACAAGCACGTAAGACTCACTGACAAGGAGCGGGACAAGCTAATGGATGAGTTTGGGGAATCGGAAACGCTGGCGGCGATCAAGTACCTTGATGAGTATATCGAGGAGAAGGGTTATAAAGCCAAGAGCCATTATTTGTCTATGCGCAGGTGGGTTTTCGACGCAGTGAGAAAAAGCTTGAAAGGAGGGGATCGGTATGGATGGCTCGATGACGCCTTGCATTGACGAGAAGAAGTTTATCAATCTCATGAAGGGCCTGAAGGCGGCTTATACTTCTGAGGCATTCCTGCCGGATGACAAGGCCGTTAAGGTATGGTATGCGATGCTGAAGGATCTTCCGTTGGACGCTCTGAGCCTTGCAGTTCAGAAGCACATAGCGACGGAAAAGTTCCCGCCAACGATTGCGGAGCTGAGGGCGCACTGTGCCGATATTATATGCGCCGATCTGGACGACTGGACGGAAGCGTGGAGCAAGGTTCTTGACGTGGTCAGCGGTTACGGGCTGAGTAATGGCCAGGAAGGAATTAAACAGCTTGATCCGGCGACGCGTGAGGCCGTGAAGCGCGTCGGCTACTGGGCGATCTGTAACAGCGATAACATCTCCATCGAGCGGGCCAATTTCCGCACGGCTTATGAGCAGATCGTGGCAAGGGAGAAACAGAACGCGGTGATCCCTCAGCGGCTTGCGCTTCAGATCGAGCAGAGGCGGCAAAACCTGCTCGAAGAAAAGCCAAAATAAAAGTAAAATAATAGTTGACAAAAAGAAAGATGCGAGTATAATAGATGGTGAAGGGAGGATGTGAAAATGAAGATGAGAACGGCATTGGTAAGAGGGACGAACGGCCTGAGCGTTAAGAGATACGACGACTATAAAAGCAACGAAGAGTTCGCGGAAGACCTCAGAGCCAACGGGTTTAAAGTCTTAAAGGTGTGGGCAAGCTACAAGAGCGACGCTGAAGTTGATAATTGGGAACTGATCAATAGAAAATAAATAAAGCACCCGCCACGGAGGTTACGAGGGCAGAAGGGAGAAAAACATGAAGGCAATAAACACCAAGAAAATGATGAAGGCGTTCGCCGATATGAATGAAGAAGTTCTCAAGAACGAGATCGTTCCGCTGGAAAACGCGATCAAAGAGGCCGAAGGCCGCGCGACACTGAGAACGATTCAGGCGAAAACAATTCTTATCGTTTTGAATGACATTGATTACAGATTCGCTTTTGCATCGAAGAAGTCCCGCGAAGGGCTGAAGATCAACGTGGATTATAATGCTCAGGATTTCCCGAACGCGTACAAATACACGCCCGAAAGCACACACTTTACGGCGGAATATAAGAACGGGAGCTGGCGGATCACTGGAGTTTACAGGGATCGGTGCAGGAGATCGGGAAACGAATATTTAATTACGATGCCGGATCAGTTGAAAGAAGCGCTTATCGCGCATTATTCGACCGCATATTATCTTTGATGAGGGGGGAAAAAATGATCGGTATCTGGGATTTAACGATGATCGCTATGGCGGTCGGACTGGGAGTTGCGTACTGCGTTGAAAAAATTATAGATAAGGTCAAAGGAGGAAAACATGGTGGAAAGAAGATTCGCGGGAGATAAGGTATACAAGAGCGTTTTCTCACGTATCGTGGAAAAAGCGGGCGCAACGCAGGAAACGGTCAGCGTAGCGGCGGGGTACTCAAAGTCGTGGATTGGAGGCAGGTTTATGAGGGGGGGGCAGGAATATGGCGTGTTCCGCAAGTCGGAGTTGGAGAGTATTTGCAAGACGCTTGACTGCACGATTGAGGAACTGACGGCAGTCCCGGCGGAAAAGGTTGAGGAGAACAAGGAGCAGAAAGAGGTTCTGGATGACGCGAAGCTGGAAAAGCTCCACGAGATGATCAAACAAGGGTTCCAGATGGTTCACTCAGACATTATGGCTCTTTTGGAATACGTCCAGCGGATCGCGAAGGAGCTGGAATGAACTGGCTTGCGTTGGTGTTATTCTTGACCGCGGGTATGCACGGAATGGCTTACCCGGCAGAGATGACCGTCACGGGGGTGGAGCGCGGGATCGTCACATTCGACGGCCTGTACTCCATCCCGGAGCATGAAGCATGGCGTATCGGCGACAGAGCAGAGTGCATCATGCTGACGAGAGGCACGGAAGACAAGAGCGATGATGTAATCGCTGAAGCGAGATATGTGTGGAGAAAGTGAGGGAGAAGATGAGCGACGAATGGAGAAGCAAGCCGATAACGGAAAAACAAAAGAAATATATAGAAGAGATGCACGAATTTTCCGAGTATCCGCTTCCTACGTTTGAAGGGACAACGAGGGGCGAGGCATCGGACTATATTGATAAGTGGACGAAATTTGCTCATGAGTACTTAGTAGATCCATACGAAATTAAACAAGATTATAGGTGAAAGTGAAGGAGGTGCTGAGTGAGTAATAAGATAAATGCACGAACCGACGGAGAGAAGCTGGCCTATGTGGAAGGTTATGACGATTGTTACAAGCAGTTTTGCAAATATCTGCGGACGAATCCGTTTGAGAGGGTGATGAACGCGATGGCGTGTATCCATGCCATGGTAAGCGCGACCGTTGAACAGAAAGGAGAAGACGATGATAATTAATATTCCGTTAAAACTTGATGAAGCAACAATTGAGGGTCAAATCAGCAAAGATTATGAAAAAAAGGTAAAAGATATTATTGCCAAAAGAATTGAGGAGGTACTTGCAGAAAAATACCGTGGTTATTGGAATGAGTCCCAAGCGCTGAAAGCAAAAAATGGTCTTGCACTAATGGTTCAGAATAATGTTAATGAGTTCTTAAACAACAACCGTGATGTAATCGTGGAAGCCGCCTCTAAGGAACTTGTCGAGAAACTGTATAGAACGAAAAGAGTAAAAGAGGCAGTAGCGAACGTGTTAGAAAAAGAAAACGGCGATGATCAATAAAGAGAGGAAAGGAGAGGACGATGAGGATTAAAATCACTGAAATCGAAGCTGACGCAAGGGAACTGAGGGAGAGCAACACGCTTGCGGGAAATCTTGCAAATCTGCTGTCGAGATGCTTTCAAAACAATGAGCCTTTTGAGGATGATTATGAAAGCGAGGAAGAGGATGAGCCTGATAAGCCGTGAGGCGGCGATAGAAGCGGAAAGGCAGAAAATAAAAGCGAGCGGCTCTATAAGTAGAGCAGATGCGATAAATGCGGTGCTGGATTTATGTAAAAAATGTGACAGTTGTTACTGTGGAGACTGTTTAGTATATGCTCCTAACACAAACATTTACGATGTGATTGATCTGCTTACATACCTGCCCGACCGCCGGTGGATTCCTGTCAGTAAGACACTGCCTGAAGAGGGAGTGCAGGTACTTGTTACTGATGATGCTGGTGGGCTTGCGACCATAGATGTGGATTGCGGCTACTTTGATGAAGAGTACGGACGGTTCGAATGGTTTCATAGTCAAAACGTAACTGCGTGGATGCCGTTGCCAGAACCATATCGAAAGGACGGTGATTGATGTGCGCTTGATTGATGCGGATGCACTAATAAAATATATACCAGCAGAAGAAATCGTAAGCAAAATGGCGATTACCAACGCTCCCACCATTGAGCCGGTGAAGTGGATATCTGTCAGCGAGAGGTTGCCAGAGCCAAACAACGTTTACAAAGATGTGCTTGTTTATTATCTCGTACAGAATGAATACGGCGATATGATGGTAGCAACGTTTATTCAATTCCCCGGAGGAGCAAGAGTATGGCAGCAGATGTATCAATACGGAGCAATTATGGAAGATATAGTTGCGTGGATGCCTTTGCCTGGGCCGTGGAAAGGAGAAGCAAATGAGTGACATTGTAGGTTGCGCAATATTAGCTTGTGTTATCAGTGTTGGATTTTGGGTAGTGCAACTAATAACTGCGGACAAAGAGAGCGAAAGCCTTGATAGAATATCAGATGTTCTTAAGGATATTCTTAAACAGATGAAGAAAGGAGAGGATAATGAGTGACGATCTAATAAGTAGACAGGCGGCGATTGAAGTGCTTTCACTTGACAAAGAACTTCTTAGTCGTGCATTGGATGACATGGATGTAGTTGGCACAGACAGAGAGAAATATTCGTGGGGGCTTGGGCTGATTGAATCGTATATCTCCGATATGAAAGATTTGCCATCCGCACAGCCAAAGCGGAAGAAGGGGCAGTGGTGTGAACACTATAGCCACGAAGATGGAGAACGTGACGGAGTTCAATGCAGTGAGTGCGGAACGCACTACTACTTTGGCGGGCAATTAATGAATTTCTGCCCAAACTGTGGAGCGAGGATGGACGGAGGTGCTGAAGAATGAACAACGATAAGAAAGCTGTTAAGGCATTAAAAGCTGCACGATCTTTGATTGATTATTTAAACAGCGAAGAATCGTTTTGCAATAATACCATGTGGGTTGACTCAAGGGGGTATGCCTTACATACGGACATTGGGTATTTCTTTGAAGGGTTAAATGGGCTTACTGATTTGCTTGTAAAACGGTGTAAGGGCGCAATACCAGAGTTCCCTATGGCGTGCGTAAAGTATAAAGAACGGGAGGGCTAAAGCAAGAAGAGAATGAATATAATTTCTACCCCAACTGCGGGGCTGACATGAGGGAGGGATGCGCATGGAATATATTTTCGTGGCAGTAACGCTTTTAATTGGCTTCTTTTTTGGCTTTCTGTGCGGGAGGAGCGGAGCGAGGATGGAAGGAGACGGAGATGACCAGTAAGGAAGCGGCTGAATACATCAGAAGACACTTGGTAGAAGATGATACGAAATGGGACAAAGCGATGCACTTGGCATACTGCGCTCTACAGAAGCAGACTCCAAAAAAACCGTTGCAGGCTTGTGGTCATGCGACAGAGCGTTGGATGAATTACTGCCCGATATGTGGACAGAGAATTGACTGGGAAGGAGAAGAGGATGCTGACTAAGGACGAAGCATATGCAGTGGCAGAATTTATTGACGCGAACATCTTTAACGCGATCCGAAATGACCTTGATTGGGATTCTTTTTATGCGCTGAGGAATTTAATCCGCGCCTACGAAAAGTGTCGTAAGATAAGCGGATATGTTGGTGTAACCGATTTGGCGGAAGGAGAAGGGGATGGTAACGAATCAGAGCATGTATGATGAGATGTGCGAAGTGTATCGGAGGTTCTTGTGTGGAGAACTTGTTGAGGTGACAAGGTGCAAGGATTGCATACACAGAGACGCGGAAAATGGTATCTGCGAAGGTCGAGGATGGCCAATGCAATTAGTCCCTGACGATGGTTTTTGCGACAAAGGGGAGGGGAGAAGATGAGTGAATACGTTAAGATAAAACGGCGGCTCTATGACGAGTTGGTCGAGACCAAGGCCAAGTATGCCGTCCTGTGCCAGATGATAGAGGCACTGAAAAAGGTCTACGAAGAGAACGGCCCGAAAGGAGAAGAGGATGGCAAACAGACACAAACTGCATATCTCCAAAACAGAGCAGTTTAAAAATTGGCTGATTACAAATGGGTGGGAAATATTGCCGCTATCCGATAATCCATTCGAAGTAATTAGGGCAGTAAAAAGACACGAGAGATATTTGGTGATATATCGAAAAGCAAGAGCAAAAGAGCATTTGTCCTATGCTGATAGAGATGCGGATATTGTTGGGCAATTTTTGAGGGAGAGGAGAAGAGGATGAGTAGAGAATACAGGCGAATATATTGTTGCGGAGACTGTGTGTGGTATTCTATGAAAAAGCATAAATGTATGATTGGAGCCAAAAATGAGGGAAGTGGAAGAGAGAGTTTCTATCGGGATTGCCCTTTTCCGATATATGAAGAAGAGGTGGAAGGAGAAAAAGATGAGAGACCTGACGCAGTTGAATAAGGTGGAGCAATACCTCAAAGACAAAAATATCCCTTATGAAAGAGAAGACAAGGAGGATAAACTGGTATCCATCGAGAGAGACGGCAAACATTACGTAGTATATGAGCAAATGGAGTTCCATCAGATTTGCGTTCCCAGCCGGGAGCGCAGGGACTGGGATGTTATCTGCCATCGCGGAAGCTATGGAGCGGAACGAGGGTTGCTGGAAATCATGGGAACAATCGTCCGGCCCTGTGGGGACTCAGTAGAGGGCTGGTTGACTGCGGACGATGTAATCGCGAGGATTGAGGAGAGCGGAGGTGAAACAGCGTGAAAAAAATAAGAGTGTTCCTGAATCTTGCAACTGGGAGAATAACTGACAGGGGATTCACGTTCGGATCGGAATGCGTGAAAGAGTATGATTTTGATTCACATGATTTCGAGTGGAGTAATGGGGTGTTCAGGATTTGCAACGAGCTATGCACCGTTTTGCTGTTGCCGATGGAAAAGCTGAATTATGTGGAGGTCGTGGATGAAGACACAGAAACAGCAGATACTTGAATATATGCAGATCATGGGAGAAATAACGCCGCTGGACGCCTTACAAGTTTTTGGCTGTATGCGGCTCAGCGCAAGGATATACGATCTGAGGAGAGACGGACACAAGATCAAGATGGAAATGGCGAGCTCCGTAAACCGGGACGGACAGGTTGTTAACTTCGCGCGGTACAGATTGGAGGAAGAATGACGAAAAAGCAAAAGGAACTGTGCGAGATTTACAGCGCGTTTGACGCCGACGGGAAAACACACTGCTACGAATGCCCATTGGTGATTGATCTGCAATCCAGGCAGTGCATCGCTACACTGGAGCAGACGATGAACGGAGGGAACCCATCTGTCTCGGTGTTTGATAAAGAGGAGATTATCGAGAATTGCACTGTTCAGATCCTTAGCAACAGCACCACCGGCGAGGTGTCAATCGGATGGTGGAAGAATTGACAGAAGGAACGAGGGATGTTATACTGTATACATGGAAAAGATTTGTTTACTTTGCGGAAAGCGTGATATTAGACAGCCTGTGATTAAGACCAAGACTGTGATCGGTTATTACAGGCCGCTGGCACAGGGCGGGAAGCAGGAGGCCCGGAACATGTTTTCCTGCTGTAAGTTCCATAAGAGACTGTATGAGTCTTGGGGGACGGAAGAAGAAAAAGAAATTGCGCGCGGAATCATTAAGAGGCACCTTCAGAGGGTGTACCCGGATTGGAGTGAAGAATGTACAATGGACAGAAGGTAGTTGTCTGCGGAGTGCCGTATACGATCATCGAAAAAGAGGACTCGTTTGATTCTGACGCGACACATTTCGGTCAGATAGACTATATTAAAAACGAGATAGCGATCAACGCAAAAATGGCGGACGCGCAGAAGCGCGAGACTATCTGCCACGAGATTGTTCACGCGATGTGCGTGCATATTGGACGTGGAGACTTAGCCAATAACGAGCAGTTCGTTCAGACAATGGGGAACGCGATCTATAACACTTTTGATTTGAGAATAGCATGAAAGAAGACACGATAAAAGTAAATGTTGAAACAGAAGGATTTGAAGAAGCGCAGGAAAAAGTCGAAGCTTTGGTAGATGCGTACGACGGATTCCCGGCGCAGGTAACGATCAAAAACTGTAAGAATTGCACGATCAATATTTACCCGTTGCAGACAAAAATAAATGAGTACGGAGGGCCAGATGGAGCTGAAGATTGAGTATCTTGCAGTAAAAGATTTAAAGCCCTACAAGAAAAATGCGAAGAAACACCCGGAAGCTCAGGTCGAGCATATTGCCAATAGTATTAAGGAGTTTGGGTTTCGTCAGCCGATTGTGGTCGATAAAGACAATATATTGGTAATTGGGCATGGCAGGCTTTTGGCGGCGCAGAAGCTGGGCATTGAAAGCGTGCCTTGTGTTCGTGCCGATGATTTGACGGAAGAGCAAATAAAGGCGCTTCGGTTGGCGGATAATAAAACGAATGAGAGCGAATGGGATTTTGACATTCTCAGCGGCGAGCTGAATGATATATTTGACATCGATATGGAACAGTTCGGCTTCGAGGTTGAGCTTGCTGATGAGCCATTAGAGATTGTCGAGGATGAAGTACCTGAAGATGTTGAGGCAAGGTGTAAGCTGGGCGATACATGGCAACTCGGAAACCACCGACTGATTTGTGGAGATAGCACCTGCATTGAGACGGTGGACAGGCTGATGAATGGCGAGAAGGCAGATATGGTATTTACAGATCCGCCGTGGAATGTCAACTATGGAGCACAGCAAAATCATCCAAGCTATAAACCACGACAAATTATGAACGACTCCATGTCGACCGAGGACTTCAGGGAATTCATGCACAATGCGTTTAAGGCAATGAACAACGCATCAAAGGCGGGGTGCATGACTTATGTCGTTATGTCGGCACAGGAGTGGGGAAATATGATGCTTACGCTGGCGGAAAATGATTACCATTGGAGTTCTACCATCATTTGGAACAAAGACCAGCTGGTGCTTTCAAGGAAGGACTACCATACAAAGTACGAGCCGATTTGGTACGGCTGGAAGGCTGGCGAGTCTCGCCTTTGTCCGCTGGAGGACAGAAAACAGTGCGATGTGTGGGATTTCGAGCGTCCGAAGCGATCAGACGAGCATCCGACAATGAAGCCTGTGCCGCTTGTGGCGAGGGCTATAATAAACTCCAGCAAGAAAGGGAACAATGTGCTGGATCTCTTCGGCGGCTCAGGATCAACACTGATTGGTTGCGAGCAAACGGGCAGAAAGTGCTTCATGTCCGAACTCGATCCTAAGTATTGCGACGTGATTATACAGAGGTGGGAGAACTTTACTGGGAAAAAGGCAATAAAAGTAGAGGGATAAAATGAGCCCAAGAGAACAGTACATAAACGAGATGCAGCGGCTGGCAACGGCCATCTCCAAGACCAAGTCCGAGAAGCTAAAGACGGACTATCAGAAGCGGCTGAAGAAGATGAGGCACGAGCTGAAGATTTACGATGCGCTTCAAAGGGGAGAAAAGATATGGGGAATGAGAAAAGCATGACGGTTAAAATGGACTTATGTTTATATTACAAGGGGGGGGGTAAAATAGAGAAAGAGTTATTTTACTCCGGTGAAACCCTTGAAGAAATAGCGAAAGATTCAGACAACGATAACAATGAACTGCTGCAATATATGCTTACACACGACGACAAAGGACAAAAAGCTTTTTGCTTTCGCGGGTTTATGTTCATCAAAGAAGGCTTGCTTGCAGCAGAATTAAAGGAAGCAGAATACCAGGATTTGTAAAATGGCAAACGAACAAAACTTGATCCCACAGGCACATAAGCTAACTGTCGAAGAAGCGTCGAAAGGCGGGAAGGCATCTGCGAAGGCGAGAAGGGATAAAAAAGACCTTCGCAAAGCGCTTGAAATACTGCTTGAAAAGAAATACACAGATAAGGCCGGGAAAAAGATTCTCGGCACGGATGCTATCGCGGCAAAGCTA
>Ga0310697_10004402_pt1 | contig 13936 bp, 18 predicted proteins | sample 172DNAGHGlowgp2_FD_203883 | JGI IMG/M metagenome (GOLD analysis project Ga0310697, IMG submission 203883) | Sheep rumen microbial communities from Palmerston North, Manawatu-Wanganui, New Zealand - 1728 DNA GHGlow gp2 (v2) (version 2) | ecosystem: Host-associated > Mammals > Digestive system >...
TGATTAAACATATCTCGCATAGATTTCTTTTCTGATTCATAATTCCCAAACTTTTCATGTAGCCAATCATCAAACTTGAATACATTAAAAATTGGTCTATTCATAATCATACTCATTTGCATATCTGCAAGATTTCGAACAACTTCATGTGGAACACCTTTATCTGTGAGTGCATTAGCCATGTCAGACCATGAATAAAGTCTTTCAATATTTTTCTGCCAAGTTCCACTTTTATGAGAAAGTTCATTGTTTTCTATTGTAATTTGATAATCACTATTTGAAGCAATCGGCATAAACAACATCATATTCAAAACATCATCATTCAGAATATCGCCACCATAAACTTCAATCATAATATTCTTTGTTATGTCTTCTTTATTTACATAAAATTTAGTTTCAAGATTTTTATTATCGCTGAAAAATTCATTCACCACATGAATAATCGGAACAGAAAGCACAAAATCAAAATCCTTAAAATAAACTTTGTTGCTTAAAGCGTCTTTATATGGGAGTTCTTTATCAAACAAAGTTTCGTTTGCAAGATAAACTTCCGACCTAAACAATTTACAATCCGCTTCAATCAAATCATCTTTAGGATAAAGGACTTTTCTATAATCAAAAGTGTGATAATCAAAATCTTTATAAGCATTCTTTTTGAGATATTCTACATCTTTTGATTCATCAAATAGTTCTTTTGAGATGACCATAAAACGACCATCTGTAAAAACACATTCTTTTAATTCTTTATTGTGATAAACTTTTGCATAAGTTTCGTGTTTAGAATTACAATACATGTAATTTTTGAAATTCTTCATATATACTCCTTATGAAAAATATATCACAGAGAAATTAAATTGTCAAGAATTTTTGTTATTTTTCTTGCACTTCTACGAAAGAAATTTTCGGCATGGAATAGATGAAAGTTTCTGATTGAGTCGTGACTTTATATGTTTTGGAATTTATATCTCGACTGATTATATCTTGGATTTTGATTTCTTGTTTATCTGTGAAATGAATAATTATGCTCAACTTTCTATCTCCTATTAAAATGGGATATGGGAAAGATAGTTGAAAAAAAAAATGCCACCACAAAAGGTAGCACTCGCTCGATACGGTGAAGTCGTTTAAGGACGCTCGATAGCACACATCCGCTCCGATGAGGAATTTCCTACATCTTGGTCTTAGTCGTTAGACTGCCAAATAATCTTTCTTCATTTGTTCTTATCGCACATATCTCCCTTCACGCTGAAATATGCTTGGTCAAGAAGCACCATGTCGTTTTTCCGAGATACGATAACTCACAAACTCATTTGGGTTAGGACGGTAGAGTTTGTTATTTCCAACCATCAAATAAATAGTTAAAAAAAAAGAAAACCCTCGAAAATTAATGACTTTCGTGGGAGGTCGAGTGTGTCATTAACATCAAGGGTTTTCTAAGATTCTCGGAAGGCGGGGGTCGAACCTGCACGACTTCTTTTGGAAGTCACCAAAACCAAAATTTGGGGGAATACCATTTATCCTTTACTTCCGAATGTAAGGAACTCAACATTTGAAATCATCGAGGGTGGGAGGGGAAATCGATAAATTCCAAATGTTTCGTTCCTACGGGTTCTGAAAGAATTGAACTTTCATAAGTGGATTAACAGTCCACCGTAATAACCTTTATACGAAGAACCCAACATTTAATCAAGAAGGTTTCCATCTTGTTCACCGTAAATATGTTTTCGGTAGGATAGATTAGGTTGCCTACAAACTCTAAAAATTCCCACGCAACGTTCTCGTTTTAGGTGGATGAACACTTGCGATTTCTTAACGATAACCACCGAGAAAGGTGACGGCATCACAACACTTTACCCCTTTATACGCCACTTATGGACTAGCGTTTCCTTTCTCTTAGTCTCTCCCAACGGATTATTATTCCGCTGATAGTAGTAGGAGCGAAGGGAGTTGAACCCTTATCCACCAATTACTCGAATTATAACGGACGGTTTATAAGACCGCTGAGATACGCTCCTATATAAAAATGATGCTAGGAAGAATCGAACTTCCGACTTTCTGCTTAGAAGGCAGATATTCTATCCAACTGAATTATAGCACCTAAATAGTACCGAAGATGGGATTTGAACCCATACGTCTTTTTTCAAAAACTACGAATTTTAAGTCCGTTGCGTATTCCGATTTCGCCACTTCGGCTTGTTTTTTTTATCTTGATAAACTATATCACAAAGAATAAAGTTTGTCAAGAAAACTTTCGCTTTTCAATCAAGGAACTTTGTTTTTAACCAAAACAGACTTGATTTACTCGACTTGCGGATTTGTTTTAATAATGTTCAAACAATACCACCTAAAAACACTCTTGTATGGAGCACAGATTGATTGAAAATCTACCTACTGATTAATCGTCAGTTGTTCTACCGTTGAACTAATGCTCCAAAAAATTGTGGGTTATACTCATTTTTCACTACAAGGTCTAGTTCTAATGATAGATTCGGATAAATGCGAAGAAGGTCTAGTTCTAATGATTGAACTAGAAAAAGGCAAAATTTCTTCGCAAACCAAATCATATCAATCCCACTTCCAACCTTTTCTTGATGATTTCCGTGTGGGGAAAACCACTCATCAAGCGTGTTTCGTATTCGGCAAAGAGAGACTTGAACTCTCAATCCTTTCGGAACTAGATTTTGAGTCTAGCGTGTTTGCCATTCCACCATTTGCCGAAGACTTGTTTTTGTTCAACGAACTCCGCAAGTCAATAATCACATCAATCGAATAACATTTAATAATCAAATATTATCATAAAACAAATAAAATGTCAATCATTTTCTTCTTTTTCTTCAAATTTTTGACAATAAATTTGTAAACTTAACACATTAATTGCATCTATAAAAAAACTAGGAACTAATAAAAATATCAATTGTATTATATTAGCACTAATTCCCATTATTGCTCCAATTAAATCACATAATGATTTTGCCCTATCAGTCTTATTCTCAACTTTTTCTACAGAAACTCCGCTTTCCGCATAGTCCATCAATTTGGAATTAATTTCTTTATTGCGATTATTTAATTCTTCAATTCTAATATTATTATCAGAAATTTTCTGTTGAGCAGTTGCAGTGATGCGACCTTCAATAATAACATTTTGTTTTTTCTCATTATCCCAAGTAAGAACATATTGTGTCTGTTGAAATTTAATATCTTCATTCAATAATTCAATCTGCTTTTTGTTTTCGTTCAATTCATCTTTAAGCAAATCAAATGAAAGTTTCTTTCCCTCATTCACATTATAAGTTTCTTCTATAACATAATGACTGTCTTTATATTTTGTGTAGTTTACATCGATTGAACTCAACATACTAAATCCAATAGTGCAAATTGTCGTAAATCCAAATATAAATGCACTCAACTTGTGATTATTTCTCCACGCCTTGCGAGTCATTTGCGACCCTACTAAACCAAATGTGAGCATAGCGGTAGAAATAGCATAAGCAACAAATTTAGTCTGTAATCGCTGAAGATAGGTTCCTGTAAAATAAATGGAAAGAATGGAACAAACAATCATCAAAGCAATCATCAGTTTTGGATATACGAATTCAAACAAATTGAATTCATTCTTTTCTTTTTCAACCTTTGGTTTTTCTTCGACCTTTTTAGTTTCAACCACACTTTCTACTTTCTTTGGTTCGATGACTGTTTCAATTTTTGGTACAACAGTCTTTTCAACTTCCTTAGATTCTGCAACTTTTTCTACAGTCTTAGGTTTAAGAATTTCTTTGGTCTTTTCCGCCGACTGAATAGGATTTTTCACACGCTTAATTGGCGTAGGTTTAGAAACGACCGTTGGTTTTGTAGTCTGTGTTGAACTTGATGTGGAGGTAAATTCCTTCTCTTTCTTTACATTTAATGCTTTCTTCACAAGTCTTTCGCTCTGTTTAGAAAGTGTATAATCATAACCACCGTTAGTGTTCTTCTTAGCATTGTAAGTTTCAGAAGTCATAGACTTGAACTCATCATAAGGAATCAATACTCCATCAGAAGTAAGGATTTCGCCGTTCTTTGAATTTGGGAGATAGAAATAAGTTACTCCTAAATTTTCATTCTTCCACTGTTTTATCATTTTTTATTTAACCTCATTATTAGTATAACGTATATAGTTTAGTATGTCAAGCAAAATTATCAGAAAAATTAACTATTTGTTTCATATGGAGAAAATATATGACGAGAGCAGAACAGAAGTATCTCAAAGAATGTAAAGAAAAACAATTTATTGAATCAATTAAAGGTCAGAAAATTGACGGAAAGACTAAAGCCGAATTTCGTAAGACTGATACTTGGAAAAACTTTAGAAAATATATTCACGATAAATACAAGGTGGATTATCTGACAAAAAGAAAACTTACTAAAACATGGAATTTACACCATGAACGATTTGACTCAAAGTTGTATTCTGATTTAGATGAAGAATTCTTTTTGCCACTGAATAATCAGCAACATGATGTACTCCATGTGATTATCTCCGAAACAATTAAAGACCCTACTTATTTAGATAGACTTTGTGAATTAGTACATAAACACATAGAACTCAATGATGGAAAAGATGTAAAAGATTTCCTTAAAGATTAAATATATCTTCATTGTTCATTATTTCTTTTCTCCAAAGAAGCACTTTCCACATACACATTCATATTTTACATCACCAACTTCAATCTGACTTTTCTTTGTACCCATGTGATATGAATAGTTTCCAAGCATAGAACCACACTTTGTACATACACCGTTCAGTTTTTCAATTTCATCACATAAAGGAAGAATCTGAATTGCTTCATCAAACATGTGAGCATCAGAATCAGCAATTAATCCACCAAAATAAATATCCACATGAAATTTGTTTTTCAAAACATATTCAATCAACGCACGATTATTTTTAATCATAAAATATTCATCAATAAAAATAACATTATAATCTTCCCACAGAATGTCATTTATTACTGAATCATTAAATTCTTTCAAAAACATGCATTCGATTTTTCTTTCATCAATCATTTTGTTCAATTTTAAATCAGAATTAGAATGAGTAACATATCCTCGGTCGTCAATGTAAGGACGAATGAAAAGAATTTTCTTTTTAGCATAAGTGAACTTTATCATGTCACGAACTAGACTTTCTGACTTACCACTATACATCGCACCACAAAAAAGTTTAATCATATTTTTTTATTCTCCTTTAATTTTCTAAAATATTCACGATTTTCCAAGATTCTTTTGTGAAAAACAATATTCTCTTTTTCACAGATTATTTGATTCAATAAAAGTTCGGTGTTATGTCTGTACATATCTTTTTGTTCTAACTCATCTGTGAAAAAGTTATCAGACTCTTTAATCTTATAAAATTTACCATTCTTAAAATGATACAAACCCCAACCTAGCGGAACTTCATTTTCTTTTATGAAATCACCATTACAAACAAAATAACGCTTTTCTCCAAACCACGCTTCCGTAGTACGAGAATATTTCTTTCTGTCAGCCAAGAAATCTGACCTACTCATTTTGATTTCATACAAAGTGCTTTTACCGCTCGAATTAAAATCCAACACATCTGGTTTTTCAGGTATCCCTACCATTGATACCTCAAACAACGCTACAGATGAAACAAATCTTTCGGCAGTCTTTTTACAAAGTTCAAAATGCGTCATATATTAATCCTTTATAAATAACTTTTTCTTTCCCTCAATAATCATGGAAGAGAGAATGTTTGTAAACAACTTGCACAAATAATTAAAATCATTCTTCAAAGTTTCAACATTGTTTCTATTAATTGATGTAAACTTACCTTTCTGATTAGCGTTAATTGTCATATAATATGAACCAACTTCTTGTGGTAATTTTCCTATAAAATTTTCATATTCGCTTTCATTCCAAACAACAATCGACTGATTTAAAATATAAAGGATATTTGCACACTGTTTCAAATTTATGTAGTTCTTTTTTGTTTCCATGTCAATCATAAACTTCAACAGAGCGATTGTATTTGGTGCGACTACTTCTAAAGTAGAATCTTTATTATAAAACAATTTCATATATATTATCTCCTACATTTTACAAAATCGAAATAAATTTCATTAAATTTGTCAAAATATTTATTTGCTGAAATTGTCCAAAAATCATTTGAAGAATAATCTCCGTTTTTTATTTTTTTCAAATTTCCAACACCAACATTATACGATTTGATTAAATCGTCACTATTTTGAATTACAGAATATCTATCCCAACACATGCGGATGTATCCTAAAGATGTCATAATATTTATATCATATTTGTTTTTATCATTCAAGTCTTCAAAAGAAATTTTTTTATCATACCAATCATTAAAATCTTTTAATGCCACTTTCGTTAGTTGCCCCATACCAACTGCATTTTTACTCGAAGTGCATTCATAACTAAATCCGCTTTCTATTGCAAAAAAAGATAACGCAAATGCCAAATCAATATCATAATGCTTTGCCCAATAAGAAACTGTAGCATAAATTTCAATATAATTAACTTTTCCTTTACCATATTTTTTATGGTATTTGTTCATAGTATGAATTAATTCGTGACGATTATATTCTATTTTCTTAGAATTTCGATTCAGCAAGTTGGCAAATAAATTAAATGTCACAGTAAAAAATACAATTAATAAAAATAACTTTTTCATAAATAAATAGTACAACATTCTATATAATTTGTCAAGTAAAATTATTAAAATTTATAACTATTTACTAAAATGGAGGATTTATATGAAAAAAATAATTATTTATGTTTGTATTTTAATAATATCTGTAACCATTAGTTTCTTTGTTGGAAAATTTGATTCTAAAAAAGATATTTCTCAATTACAAAACGAATTAATGATTGCCACTGATAAATTAACTAATGTTGAAAAAAGAAACGAAGAATTAATTCAATTAAATGAAGAACAAAAAGTTACAATAGATGAACTAAATTTAGAAAATCAAAATTCCGCAAAACATATTAAATCGATTAAAGAAATAAACTCCTCCACTAAAGAAAAATTAAACAATCTTGAATCTTCCACGGATTCAACAATGAATTCTATAAATAAACTAAAAGAAAATAATAAAATATTGAGAGAATACTTTAATTTTGTGTCATCTATAACAAAGGAGGAATAATATGAAAAAGTTTTTAATATTTGCAACAATCATTCTTTTATCAACAAAAGTTTACTGTGATGATTTTGTCAATCAAAAGTTGAACGAACAAGATGAATTAATTGATGATATTGAATTACAAATTACAAACATGACCAATCTAATATCTTTGCTTAAATTAGATAATCTTGATATTAGTGAACATGCTGATGAATTAGAAAAAAGTAATAAAAATATGGCAAATGAAATTTCTTCTTTAAAAAACATAAACAATGAACTTCATGTCGCATTAACATCTAATAAAGAAGACACTCATGAAGTAATAAATATATTAGGTGATATGAACGAAGAGATTTCAAAAATAAGCAAACAAAAAGAATTAGCCGATAAATTTATTCGACTTGTTATACCCACAACGACAATTCCTTTAATTGCAAGTGGAGCATATTTGTATTTTGCTACTGATGAAAAAACACTAGGAAAAACATTAATGTATTGTGGTGGGGGTTTACTGATTGGTGGTGAATTAATTTGGAATGGTGGTAAGTTTATATTGAAGATTTGGTAGGTAATTTATGGATTTAGATGAAAAAGGAATATACAAGTACAATCAGCGAAAGAGAGTAATTTCTCCAAATTATGTTTGCTTCCCAAATAACATGGCTCAAGCGTGGGAAATATTAAATCAATCAGAAAACTGTTGGAATAATGTATTAAATTATCATACTGAATTCAAGAGTGTTGCTGACAAGTTGACCTACTTTATGCGTTTTGAACCTATGATGCAAGAAATATACAAGTTTTACTTTCCTACGGAATATAAAAAATGGATGGAAGATAAGACCAAAGACAAATGGTTGTACTCAGATAACAGTTATCCGCCTAACGAGATATTTAAAGTGATGTGTGTAGGATTTAATCTGTTTATGTCTATGAACAAAGGTGATGATTTCAAACCAATCTGCTACACAAAATCTATGAATTTAAATGATATTAAAAAAGAAATTGCTAATGGAAAACCTGTGGTTACTTCGTTCAAATTAGGAAATATAGGTGGACACCTAATGACTGTGAAAGGCTACGATGAAAACAATTTTTATGTTTACGATACATATGGTTGCTCCTATTTGGAAAAATTTAAGAGTAAAAACAATGCAAAGATTTTGAGTTACAAAGAGTTCAAGGAATTAGCAAAACCTACTGATTCAGAGAACAAGTTTTGCATATGTTTCTATTGATAACTATTTTCTTATATAGGAGAATAATTTATGGCAACCTACCTTGAAAATTTTTCCGTATCGGATTCATTTTTAGAACGTGTAAAAGAAAGTATAGGCTATCCTTTAGTTGACGCTGATACATTAAGTGAAATTTTTGACGACAATTGGATTAGAGAAAATATTTGCGCAAGGGAAGCAGAACAATTCTTCAACTTTTTTCCTTTGGTAGTAAACGTACCTATAAATGTAAGCGGAACTGCGGAAGTTTCAGTTGATGCCCCGTCTAACTGTCTCGGTATAGTGCATTCAGCATTTGTTGAAAGTGGTGGTGGCAACAATAATTTGATGAGCGGAAATCCGTTTTTTACTTCCAGTATTGTAAGTGTATCTTCAAGTATTGCAAGGAATTATGGAACTCCGTATGACTATTCCTCATTCTACTATTCGGCAAGTCAACAACAATTCTTTAATAAAGCATTGCAGAATTCCAATAAAAGTTTCTATGCTTATTTTGACGAAATACATAATAAATTAATAGCAAAATCGACCTTGACAGGTACAGTTTCTATCGATGCAGGATGTTATGCTGAATCCGTAGATATGATTCCTAAACGATTAAGAACTAAATATCTTGAATTATGTCAGTCTGCTTTGGCTATTCGATTTGCAAGGACATTACAGATGCAGAACAGTGATTTACCATTATCAATAGACGTAGATTCGATACTGGACGAAAACAAAGAGATTCATGAAAATCTAGTCGAGTGGATGCAACAGAATTCCACTTATTGTATCATGCGTTAGGTTGTGGAATTATCATTAAATCTTTAACTAAACAATCGGAAAGTTTTGTATCACCATATAATTCTTTATTCCTAGATATTCTATGCTTTAATGCACACCAAGTACAAACATCATGATAAATAGGGTCTTTACATGGTCGATTGTTGCGTTCTAAAACTTTATCTCTATGAGTACGTCTATAATTCCGCTCTTTTTCCAAATATTTAGGTCTATTACCTTTTCTTTCTTTTAATATATCATCTTTATTTCTTTGATACCAATTATCTTTATTTTTCTTTACTCTATCTTGATTATTTTCTACCCATTCATTTACTCGTTTTAATATTTTATCTTTATTTTGTTTACGATATTCTTTCATATATTCTTTCAATTCTTCTTCTGTTCTATTCTCTTTTGCACATTCTTCTTGTAATTTAGCAATTTCTTTTAACTCATCTTCTGTTAAATTTTCGACATATTTTTCTTGTACACACATTCTTTGTATCGCATCTTTAGTATCACGAGTATCAAATATTTTCCATAAGCAGTAATGTGATAACAAATGATTATATACTGATATTTTTATTATGTTTCCCTCAAATTCATCACCTAATAATTGAGTTTCTTTTCTATTCTTATGTTCTTCATCCTTAAATGTACAACAAGGTCTAATGTGATGAAGATTGTATTTTCTAGCACTCAAATTACTTTCATCACTTAAATACTCAAAATATTTATCAATCCAAACACCATTTTCTTCCGTTCTAATACTTTCAAAGTAACTCAAAATTTCCTTTGAAAAAACCACTTTACCATTTTCAATTTTTACTGTACTATTTCTCTTAGACATAGTTTACACCTCGTTCTTGTGAATTATGTTTAGGATTAGGAAGAATTTGGCGATTCTTCCTTTTCCGTATAATAGATAGTTATGATTTTCCAATCACAAATGAAGTTTCACATAAATAACTATCTTCTTATATTAGCACTAGGAGAAATGAAGAAAATATGTTCGACCTCAAATTGACCACTGCGAAGGTAATCTCAATAGATGACCTTGATAAACAAGGAAAAATTCAAATTTCTATAGAATCCGTATCAGAAGGTTGGAAAAAAGACTTACTTCCTTGGGCAATTCCTTTAATCTCTAACGTTGCTGACGGTACTATGGAAATGCATTTACCCAAAGTAAATTCACAAGTTTGGGTATTAGTTGATAAATACTATAAACGTTTTTATTATATATCAAACCGATACTTCTATAATCTCTTTGATTTTTCTAAAGTAAGTGGTTTATTGAACAAATGTAACAAGATTGATACAGAATATAAAAATATAGATTTCAAATATTATTTAGACGGCACATTACTTTTTCATAACAATTCCGATGGCTCAAGTGGAATCATAACTAATCAAGGCACACTTGTATACATTGATAAAGATGGAAATTTGATTAAAGAAATTGAAAATAACGAAAATACAACAATTAAAGGTGATAAAAATGAAATTATAAAAGGTAAAGAAAATATTGAAATCAACGGTCAATCATCGACAACATACAAAAATAAACGCACTGTTAATTGCGAATCATCTTATGAATGCACATCACAAGGCTCTATTACATTAAAATCAAAAACCTCATCTTTAGTGGAAATAGGAAACGCCGTTACAACACTAGGTGCTATACTCACGGAACTTTGTCAAGATTTGGCATCATTAACAACACAAGGAACTTCAAAAACACAAACATCACCAATATTAACATCTCAAATGACAATGTTATTGCCAAAAATTAAAGCAACTTTAAAATAAATCACCATTCATTTGAATTTTTCAATTGTTCAACCAACGCAACAAAATCATTATCGTTTAACAATTGATAAGATGTAATAGGTGCTACAACAAAATTGTGATGATATACACCACTAGAAGCATTTCCTTTAGATATGCTATCTGTAATTTGTAGTTTTAATATTTGGAATGTATCATCAAAATTTCGAAGTTTTAATAATATTACTGAATCTTTACGAATGTTATATTTTTTAATGTCTTCGTTTTTGAAATAAGCAGTAATTGGTAAAATGTCATACATATGTAGTACATTACTTTGTGTTTGAGACGATGAATTAGAATCCATAGTTGAAGTCGGAATATCATCGTCAGGAAAATCCATAAGTACATTAACAAATCCGCTCAAATTTACACTTTGATATGTATTTTGATATTTATCGAACTCTACTTCTATAACGGCACACCTACATCTTGTTCCACTAATACCAATAAAGTTATCTTCCATTTTTCGATTAAATTTCCATAATTTTCTAGCAAGACAATCTTGTACCGTTCTAGCCATTTCGTTTCACCTACTAGTCTAACATTCTTGTAACATATGTGTTTTTTGAAGTTTCTACAATTTGTATTTTCTTTTCAGTTAAAGATTTTTTTTCATTTTCAAATTCTTCAACGCTCATAGTTTTACCATTTAATGTAATCTGTTCTTTCATTTCTACATTCTCCATATTATTCCTCCATTAATTACATGTATAAAGTGTGCTGATTAACGACACTATCTCCTTTCTTTTCACCTACTTGTGGTGAAAAACCCATATAATTATTATTGTAAATATTTGTAATATTGTTTCCCATAATACCAAAACTTGGAGTAATGGATTGAGTATATTTAAATTCTGCAATAACTAATCCATTCGAAGGATAATTTGGAGCATGTGCCAAACCAGAGGTTGCTTCGTCACCCATAATATATCGTACCGAGCCATCATTCATCAATACGGCAATATCGATTCTAACTTTTCCAGAAGTTATACTAAGATTAATTTTATGATAATCTGTATCAGTTTCTGTCAATATGATTGTTTCTTCATTATTTTTTTCCACCAGCACACCATTTATTATGGCTTTACCTTTTCCAACAACAAAGCCGAATTCACTCGTTCGATTTTCAATTGGTGTAACATTAAAACTTGGTAAACTTGAATTATAAGAAGAATAATAATAGTCGTTATATTTTGAAGATGGACACCACGTTTTTCTAGTATAATCAAATTCTGTGCTTAAAGTGCCACCTTGGAAAACGGCTCGTCCTAAAATAATCGGATGATTCATCGAACTAATATCACTCAATGATTTTGTTTCAAAACTTACATAATTATTTACTGATTGACTCCAATTAAAACTTGCTACAACGAAAGGTTTTTGGCTATCCACCGCCATCACAAATGATTCTCTAGTTTCAACATGAACAATTATATTACCATCACCAATCAACAATTGCATTTCATCAACTTGTATTGTAGAATCGCCTGATTTTGTTAAAAGACCACCTGAAATAACACCCTCAGGTAACACTCCGCACAATAATTTATTAAAACCTTCAGCAGTACCTTCTTGTTGATATCTGAATGTAATTAATTGATTTCCTGTATTAACACTTGCCATATAAATCTCCAAATAAAAAATATTTTCTTATTAAATAGTTATATTTTTTATATCACAAATTAAAATTAAAAACAACTATATTCTTAAATGGATTTTGGTATTAAAAAAATAATAAAGAAAAAATGTTTCAAAAATGGAAAAATTTTAATGGTTGAATTAGAAGGCAAAAATTTATTCTCCATTCTAGTTTTCAATAAAGAGAATCAATTATTAGAATCCTTCTGTCGTTGTTGTTTTGATGATTCATTAAAAAAAGATATTCTAAGTATCATGAGAAAAAAATATAAAGAAAAAATAAATCAATATTTTTATAATTTCACTTGACATATTAATGATGAAATGATATATTTAAACAAAACTAAATCAAAAGGAGAAATAAAGAAATGCCTAAGTGTGTTTTAAATGATTGGGATGAAGAAATCGAACTCGATGAAGAATTGGAGGAACAGTTTGGTACTGAAATTTCATCTGTTGCTTCAAAGCACATCAAAAACCCATCTAAAAATCGTAAAGAAATAAAATTCAAAAAAGATGGATTTTACGATAGAAATCACAAGGACTCAAAATTTAAAAACAACAGTTCTTATGAAAGAAATCATTAAATAAATAATAAATGGGAAGTAAAGCACTTCCCTTTTATTATTTCAAATAAATTAATATATGGAGAAAAATATGGACAAAGAAAATGTTGAAAAAATTGAAGAGTTGTTGGATGATTCACTTGAAACTTTGGCTGATAAAAAGCGATTCGCTAAAACTATGAATACAATCATCAAAGATTGTGCAAAGAAAAATAATGTTGACCCAAAGGTAATCAAAGCAGTTAAGAATTACAAGCATTACCGAGGTGTTAATTGGGCAAATAACAATCCTCTCGAAAAGGATAAAGATGTTAAGGAAAAGGACAAGGTAGCACCTATTTTCATTAAGTTGCTCGAAGTTGTAGAAAATCTTCGTGCAATTGGTGATAAAGAATTCCTTAAGCCTTATCTTAACGCTATTGCTGAAAAGGGCATTCGAATTGATATTGATTTTGCCGATACTGATAAGAATGTTGGTGAAATTATGGAAGTGATTGATTCAGCATCCAAATTGCAGACGAATGTTGATACGCTCGCAGAAGAACTCAAAGAAGAAAAATCAACTACCGCAGAAGAACTCAACTTTACACCAAAGTCTTCATTCTGTAATGTCCTTGGTATTCTTGAGAAGATTAATGAGGGTAAAAATCAGAATGATAAAATTCAATCTAATTTTACAAATCTCGTAATGCTTAACAATGCGTTTACTTATTTAAGTAGCAAAAACGAAGAATGTGAGGAAAGC
>Ga0310697_10004403_pt1 | contig 13933 bp, 12 predicted proteins | sample 172DNAGHGlowgp2_FD_203883 | JGI IMG/M metagenome (GOLD analysis project Ga0310697, IMG submission 203883) | Sheep rumen microbial communities from Palmerston North, Manawatu-Wanganui, New Zealand - 1728 DNA GHGlow gp2 (v2) (version 2) | ecosystem: Host-associated > Mammals > Digestive system >...
ATTCCCGGCAGGGCAACTTTGAAGGCGGTTACCAGCTGTTCGGGTGCAGCAAAGACCATGTAGGCTTGGAGGTGGGGTGAGAAGATGTGGTAAATGCCGTTCCCCTCCCCTACTTCTGCCACATAGTGAAGGTATGGGGTGGCATGGGCGGCGTCGAACAGGTGTTGAGGCACCCAAGCGAATTGGGAACCAGGGACAATCAGCCGCATTTGGCGGAAGCCTAATGCCGCGTCGCGGTCGGCCATTACCGTTTGGGTAACGTGTTTGGCCGCCGTGCTGTCCAGTTTCCACCCATCGGGCTGGGAGTCGCCCACGGTGAGAAGGGTACCGTCGAGCGTGGCAACAGAAAAAGAAAATCCATTTGCCCTGAGGCAAATGGATAATCTTGATTCTTCATTGGCCACAGCGTCACCTGTCGTGATAATAGAAGTGACTGGATGCGACATGTGGCATAAGCTTATTCGAAGTTACCGTCGGTAATGGCCTGGGTCATGTCGCCCACTTTCCAACCGGGGAAACGCTTGTTCTGTTTCAGTTCAGCAATTTTGTTGATAACCAGCTGCTCGTCCATGTCGGCCAAGAGGTCTTCCATATTGACGAGGCACTCAAACACAGGCATCTGGTAGCCGCTCTTTTCGATTGTACCGGCCTGGAGTTTGAAGTCGTACTTTTTGTCGCGGGGATAGGGCACATAGCGGAGGTTGAGGATTTCCTCATCGGTGAGGTTGAATTTGCCGGATTTGCGCAGATTCTCGATGGGGTTCTCGTACTCTGTTACACGGGAGACATAACCGGCCTTTATCTGCTCGGTCTCGGTCATCTCGTTAATGTCTACGTCCTCGGGGATCTTGTCGTAGTTGATGTTTTTGTTCACCACACGCAGGCTATCCTCGTTCATGAGGCGGTTGAAGAGCGTGTCGAAACTGCCGGTGTAGCAGCCGTAGGTGTTCTTGTAGGCATCCTCGAGGGTGCGGATGGCTTTCAGCTTTTCGGCACATGCTTCGCGGCGTTTGTTGTACTCGTTATCGAACTTCACGGGTTTCATGATGCTGAGATAGAGGGCTACAGCCAACCCGATAATGACTAATCCGAGAAGGATTTGAATGATAGTCTTGCTTTTCATGATATAGTGTTAAATTTATTATTCTATCAATTTGCAAAGATACGAAAAAAGTGCGACGTTGTAACAAAAAAAAGTCAAGTATTTTTCCGTTGTTGCTCAATATGATTAACAACCACTTGACATTTAAAGTTTTCTGAAATCCAAGCGGCAAGCCGTTCGGCACAATAAACAGAGCGGTGCTGGCCACCAGTGCAACCAAAACTGACGGTCAAACTGGTAAAGTTACGCTCCAAATACTTGGTGACGGATGCCCCGACCATTTGCCGGGCGGCGCCAAGGAAGCGCTCTACCTCCTCGTTGCCCTGCAGAAAATCTATCACAGGACGGTCTTGGCCCGTATAGTTTCTGTATTCGGGGTAGCGGCCGGGGTTGGGCAGCGCCCTGCAGTCGAATATATAGCCTCCGCCGTTGCCTGAGGTGTCGCGGGGAAGGCCTTTTTTATATGAGAAACTGTTGACGGTTACTACCAGTCCGGTACTGGAAGCCGATGGCTGGGTTGCATCGGTTGAATTGACCAGATACTGCAAAGCCTGCATCAGGTGAGGGACTTCAATCGGCAAGGGGTGGTTTTCGATGACTGTTCGCAGGTTGTTGATTGCTAAAGGAATGCTTGATAGGAAATAGTCTTTTCCCTCGTAATAGCCGCGGAAGCCATAGGCACCCATGGCTTGCATGATGCGGATGAGTACATAGCCATAGAACCGCTTGCAGAAGTCGTCCCGGTGGACAGGGTAGCGGGATGCGAGGCATTGGATATAGTGCGAAAGCAGTTCCTGCCGGATGGGTTCGGGGAGGTTGCTCTTGGCGCTGTAGAGAAGTGATGCAACGTCGTATTGTGCCGCCCCTCTCCTACCCCCCTGGAAGTCGATGTAGTAAAGGGTGTTGTCCGCAAGCATGATGTTGCGCGACTGGAAGTCACGGTAGAGGAAGAAGCCGCAGTCGGTGTCCAGCAGGTAGTGGATGAGGGTGTGGAAGTCGCGTTCGAGCAGCTCTTCATCGTAAGGGACATAGCGTAGCTTGAGGAAATAGTATTTAAAATAGTTTAAATCCCATTGAATGGATTGTGCGTCGAAGTCGCTGCGCGGATAGGCATAGCTGAAATCCATGTCGCGTCCACGGGTTTGCATGGCCGCAAGGTCGTCGAGCACACGTTTGTAAAGTGACAACATTTCGGCATCGAAGCCGCCACCGTTGCGCTGTTTGTCAAGCAGGATGTTGTAGAGTGTGGTATCGCCCAGGTCTTCCTGCAGGTAGCACCGGCGGTCGTCACTGGCCGTATAGACCCGTGGCACATGTATACCCCTATCGAGCAGGCTTTTACTGTAGTAGAAGAAAGCTTCGTTTTCGCGGACATCGTGGTTCCAGGCAGCAATGTAGCGTATTCCGTCGCCAAACACACGCCAGTAGCACCGGTTGCTGCCATGCGCTCCCAAAGCCATCACCTCGTTAGGCTTATGCCCCGTGAACTGAAAGAACAATTGTTCTACCGCTTGTGTCATCATAGGCTCGGGGAAATAAGATAAAAAAGTATGGGTCAGTCGGTAAGTTCGTCAAGCATATGACAGGTGCCTGTGAAATAGGCTCCCGGTTCAATGGCCAGCTTGTTGGCCACAATGTCGCCCTTGACTCTCGAAGTGGCGTAAAGGGTGAGAAACTCCTTCACCGAAAGGTTCCCGTCTATGGTGCCGATCACATTGGCGTTTTGGCATACAACATTGCCAAGTATGCGCCCCTGCTCGCCAATGACGAGTTTGCCTGTGAGGGTGATATTGCCCTCGAGGGTTCCGTCCATGCGGAAATCACCATTGGCCTGTATGTCGCCCTTGATGGAGGTGCCGACAGTGATGGTGTTGATTAGGCCGTTGATATTGTCACTCATTTCTTGTAATATTTGTCGTAGAACAGTTTATATGCATCCACCCGCTTGCGGTTGTAAAGGGTGGTGTAATTTTGTTTTGAGATGGCAAAAACCTGATAGTCGTCCGGGCTCAGGCCCGCAAGAGGTCCCTCCTCGAGCTGCAGGTGGGTGCAGAAGTCGAGCGCCTCGGCGGCATCGTTAAACGTGTTGACCGTAACCATCTGCGTGGAGTCGGTAAACATAAGCGGGGCAGTCTTATAGCCCGAGTTGGCATAGTATTTCATAATGAAAACACCCACCTTCGACTGCAGCTGGGTGGCCCTGATCTTTTTGTCGTTGACAAGGATGATGACGGTATGGGGCATATTGTCGCGATAGCGGAAGAGTTGGGCTTCGGGTGGCAGCTCTTCATTGGAGTCAGAAGCCGAGGTGTTGATTTTGCCGCGACGATTGTTGCGTGCGGCCACGGCGCTGTCGGCTGTAGCAGGGTCGATTATCGACTCGTCGGCACCGGTGGATGCGATATAGCGTCCCCCTTCGCCACGCAGATAGTCCAGCTGGTCCTGCGCCAAACCTACGAGCGTGTCGTCCTTGGGATACTGCGTAATGATATGCTCAAAGGTGGCGATGGCAGAAGGCTTGTTGTCCATCTTGGCGTAGGCCAGGCCTTCCCAGTAGCTGAATTTTCCAAGTATGGGGTTTCCCTCATACAGCATTTTGGCCGAGGCAACGGCACGCAGCACCTCGTCGTAGCGATGCCGACGATAGAGGTTGTAGACATTGTCGTAGTCTTCGTTGGCAAGTTGTCCGCGTCGGATAATCTCTTTGTAGTAGTCCTCGTCGAGTATCAGGTTGGCGAAATCGCTGTCGGGGAAACCCATAAGCACCATATCGCGGTAATAGTTGGCATTGGGCGTATTGCCCTGCCTGTCGTAAATTTTATAAAGCATAAAGAACGCCTGGACAATGCCGTCATGCCTCGTGTAGTCGTTAGCCAGGCGCAGATAGCACTCAAGGGCTTTGGGGGTGTTGCGGATGCCGTCGTAGTAGATGTAGCCGGCGTTGACAAGGCATTCGGCAGTTTGCTGCTGCATGGAGTCTATGGCCTGTTGGGTGGCAGGCAGGTTTTTCAGGTAATAGGCTCTATCGTGCGGGTCGTCGGGGTTGCCGTTGCCTCTGCCGTTGAGCTTCTCCCCTTTCGCAAGGGTGTCGCTAACGTCTGTGCCATCGGGGTAGTTGCCATCGGAGTCAGCACTGTCAGAGGTGTCCTGCTGGGCCAGCATGTTCATTCCCATGAGGCCTTTCTGGCTGAGGAACCAAAAGTCCTCGAGTGAACGCATGCCCCAACGCTGGCGGAATGTTTCTTTGCCTTTTTGGACGGTATTGCTGTTATAGAAATACCAATCGCCTTGCAGGGTGTTGAGCTGGGCTTTGCCATCATTGGCCATTTGCTCCAGCAGCTCCCTCTCCCTTGCCTCCTGCTCGGCCCTCTTCAACTGTTCAATCTTAGAGTCGATAAGCGCCTCAAGCTTGTCGGTGGGCAATTTGGAAACTGCAATAAGGCTGTCGTTGTTTGAGATGACACGGGTGTAGGCCACAAGAGAGGTGAGTAAGTCATGGCGCGACTTGATATTGGCATAGTGAGGGTAGTCGGGTTTGATGATTGCCATGGCAGTGTCGTAGTAGCGCTGCGCCTGGTCATAGTCTTGGAACTTGTCGTAGAGTATGCCGGCCAGCCGTATGGCGGAACGGGCTTTCTGGGCAGGATTGGTCTTGGAGACAGCCGACGAGGTCTTGAAAGCCTCGCATGCCTTCTTGGTTTCGCGCATACCCATGTACATCTCGCCCTTGGCATAGTAAATCTGGTCGAGGAATTCTTCGTTCTTTTTGTCCTTTAGCATACGGTCGAGCAGGCGCTCCAGTTTGGCCACGTCGGTATGCTGCAGGTCGGCACATGAGGCAATGTTGAGCCGTGTGTTGAACTCCATTTCGTAGGAGGGGCCGCAGCGCAGCACCTTCTCATAGTATTTTGTGGCAGTAGGGCGTTTGTCCTGTTCCTGGTAAATCTGTCCAAGGATGTAGCAGATGCGTGCTTTTTGCTGCCGCGAGGGGTGCTGGTCGAGCGCCAGTTTCAGGAAATGGACGCCTTTCTTATATTTTTCCTGGGGAAGGGTGCACTCGGCCATAGCAAGGTACAGCTTGAGCCTTTGGCTTGGGGCAAAGTTGTCCTTGGAGTCGGCCACAACCAGCTCATCCAAGGCGCTCTCAGCGTCTTGGTAACGCTGGTCCATTGCAGAGCAACGGGCTTGCAGCACCGAGGCCTCGTCGCCGATGGGTGTGCCGGCATACTGTATGGCAAGCATCTGGCAGGTGCTGGCGGCTGTGGTGAAGTCGTGTTTGTAGAAGGTGGCATAGGCCGTCATGAGGTAGCACTTGGGGATATAGGGCACATGTTCCATTCCGTCGACGAAGATACTGTGCTTCTTGATGCCCTTGATGCTCTTTTCCACAGCCCTGTCGAACTGGGGATACAGCGCCATACTCTCCTCTTTGGTACCCATCTTGTATACGGGCAACAGGCGGGTGAAGTCGTCCTTGAATCGGGTGTCCATCATCTCCACACCCTTTTTCAAGCTTTCATTGCCGTTCCACCACGTGTTGTAGTGGGTGGTGATGTTGTGATACTGAATATTGGACCATGTGGCTTTCTGCGTAGAGCATCCCACGACCACCGCCATCAGTGTGGAGGCGGAAAGAAGTCCAACTATATTCAGTATTTTTCGCATTGTTTATAAGGAAATAGCAAAACCGTGTTAAACATTGAAGCGGAAGTGCATAATGTCACCGTCCTGAACAACATAGTCTTTCCCCTCCACGGCTATCTTACCGGCCTCGCGACATTTGGCTTCGCTGCCAAGAGCCACGTAATCCTCATATTTTATCACTTCAGCACGGATAAATCCACGCTCAAAATCACTATGGATAATACCTGCCGTTTGGGGTGCCTTCATCCCTTTCTTGAAAGTCCACGCACGGCACTCTTTGGGACCGGCAGTGAGGAACGTTTGCAGGTTGAGCAGCTTGTAGGCAGCTTTGATAAGGCGGTTGACGCCCGACTCCTTCAGCCCCAGGTCCTCGAGGAACATCTGTTTCTCCTCATAGGTTTCCAGTTCGGCAATGTCGGCCTCGATACCGGCACCTATCACCAGTACCTCGGCATTTTCATCCTTGACCGCCTCGCGGACTGCATCGACATACTTATTGCCCGAAACCACCGAAGCCTCGTCGACATTACAGACATAAAGGATAGGTTTGGCCGTGAGGAGCATGAGGTCCTTGGCCACCTCGGCCTGGTTCTCGTCCAGCTGAACGGTGCGAGCGCTATGTCCGGAGAGTAGGGCTTGCTTGTAGAGGTCCATCACTTCTACCAGCTTCTTGGCTCTGGCATCGCCACCGGCCTTGGCCTTCTTCACCTCTTTTTCATAACGGTTCTCGATGGTCTCCAAGTCTTTGAACTGCAGTTCGAGGTCGATGGTTTGCTTGTCCCTGACGGGGTCGACACTGCCATCCACATGTGTGACATTGTCGTCGTCGAAACAACGTAGCACATGGATGATTGCATCCGTGGTTCGAATATCGCCCAAGAACTTGTTGCCCAAGCCCTCGCCTTTGGATGCCCCCTTCACGAGGCCTGCAATATCAACAATCTCGACGGTGGCAGGCACCACGCTGGCCGGACGCTCCATCTCGACCAGCTTGGCCAAGCGTTCGTCCGGAACTGTGATGACCCCGACGTTGGGTTCAATGGTACAGAAAGGGAAGTTGGCGGCCTGGGCCTTGGCATTGCTCAGGCAGTTGAAAAGGGTGGATTTGCCCACATTGGGCAGTCCGACGATTCCGCATTGTAGTGACATGGTGTGATTTGTTAAAGTTAGCAACCGAGCGCCTCGGTCATATCTTTTTCTATGAGATATTGATTTCGCGTAGAAGAGTTTCTACAGATAAGTTCACCCAAAAATCCGGCAAGGAAAAGCATGGTCCCCATCACGATGAAGAGCATGGATACATAGAACCACACACTGTTGGTGAGCGAGATGTTGCCGCATATGCGCATAATTCCCATAATTACAAGGGCGATGAAACCAAGCAGGAACGACACACTGCCTATGAGACCGAAGAAATGCATTGGCTGTTTCCCAAACTTTGACATAAACATAATGCTCATAAGGTCGAGATAGCCATTGACAAAGCGGTTGAGTCCAAACTTGGTAACCCCGTATTGACGCTTGCGGTGCTGCACCACCTTCTCGCCGATTTTGGAAAAACCTGCCCATTTGGCAATGACAGGGATGTAGCGGTGCATCTCGCCGTAGACCTCGATGCATTTGACCACATCGCGACGGTAGGCCTTGAGGCCACAGTTGAAGTCGTGGAGCTGAATGCCACTCATGCGGCGGGTAGTCCAGTTGAAAAACTTGGAGGGTATATTCTTGGCCAAAGTGGAGTCGTAGCGTTTCTTTTTCCATCCGCTTACAAGGTCGTAATGTTCCTCCTTTATCATGCGATATAGTTCAGGTACCTCGTCGGGGCTGTCCTGCAGGTCTGCATCCATTGTTATTACCACATCGCCTTCGGCGCGGGCAAAACCCACGTTTAAGGCTGCTGACTTGCCATAGTTTCGGCGGAACTTGACGCCTTTGTAGCGGGGATTGGAGGCATGGAGCTGCTCTATCACCTGCCACGAACGGTCCTTGCTCCCGTCATCCACCATGATGACCTCATAGTCAAAATGATGCTCCGCCATCACCCGGTCTATCCATTCTGCCAGGTGGGGCAGCGATTCGTCTTCGTTAAAGAGGGGAACTACAATTGAAATATCCATATCTCTTTTTTGTTATTTAGTTTCTAATGCTTGCTTTTTGTCACCACCTCGCCTTTCTCGGTCCGCAGCACAAGGGCGGTGAAAAAGGTGATGATAACACTCATCACGGCCGAGCGGAATCCGGCTATGAAAGCCCAGTCGCCGGCAGTGTATTTCTTAACATTCTCTATGGCCACCTTGGCAGCCTCGCTTGTCTCGGCCGGCTCCATCACACCGATACGGCTTTGGTTATAGTAGTCCACCAAGCCGCTGTTGATTATGCCACAGTGCAGCCAGGTCCATAAGCCGTACACCACGGCACTCACCACCCCAATGCCAAGCCCAAGGAGCATAAGCTCCTTGAGGGTTACCCTGCCGTCTGGCAGCTGCTTGCGGTAGTGGTAGGAGGCCCACAGCGTCCCCACCAGCAGCACCAGTTCGGTAATATAGTTCTCGGGCGTAGCCATAGGCTGGGCGGCGAGCCAGTCGCGCACGGCGGCAATAAGCGACATGGCACCGCCCACCAGCAATCCGTCAATCACGTATGCCTTGCGGTAATTGCCATATATGGTTGATTTATATCTTCTAAAAAACCTTGCCATGCCAATGAGTAAAGTGCAAAGATACGAAAAAATATTTATATATCGTCCACTTTTGCCCTGATTCTGTTATTTTGGATAAACAGCCCCAGCTTGTAGAATGCAAAGGCCTTTGTGCTGACGTGTCTCCCCGATAGAAATCCGCGCTCGAGGGCCGGGCGCATCAGCCGGAAGAGGCTCCCGGCCAGGGTGTCTAACCTCAGCCGCCGCAGGCGGCTGTAGAAACTTAACAGGGACACCTCTTTTATGAATTGCGGGTCGTCCCGTTTCCAGCCGTAGATGTCGACCAGGGTTTCGACGCCCTGCTGCGTTTTTTCGAGGAAGAGGGCGTTGGTCTCGACGTCGCCGTTGACGACGGGGTTGTCGACGTGCAGGACGGGTATGTGGTGCTGCATGAGGCAATAGCCGAAGAGGGTGTCCTCGTGCCCGTAGCGGGCGATGCGCTCGTCGAAGGGTACGGCCTGGAGCACCTGGCGGTGGACAATGAAGTTGTTGGTCATGAACGACCGGTAGGGGTGCCGGCGGCGGTAGGCGGCGGGGCGGCTTTCGCACCGTGTGCCGTAGGCGTAGCGCAGGTGGTGCAGGGGGTCGTCGCTCGCGGCGGGGTAGACCCTCCCGCCACACACCACCGGGGGCCGCTGCCCGAGGATGTCGGCATAGCGGGCGAGGAACCCATCGGGCGGCAGCGAGTCGCAGTCGAGGAACAGCAGGTAGTCGTACGCGGCATGCTGCAGGAACATATTCCTTATCCGTGCGCGGCCAACATTCTGTTCCAACTCGATGTATTTGCACATGGCGTGCAGCGGCTTGTTCGCCTCGCGGTAGCAGGAGTCGGAGCCGTCGTCGATACAGACTATCTCGCAGGACGTTTCGACATGCGCTACTTGGCTTGCAAGCTGGCGCACACTTTCGCACATTTCACGGTTGTATATGGGTATGCAGATGGAAAGCACAGCATTATCTATATTTCAACTTTCAAACCGTCGTATGCTATCTGCACATGCGGGGGCAGTTCCTTCGACACATCGGCATACAGCCCCATCTCATGGCTCACGTGGGTGATGAAGGCACGTCCGGGCGCCACCCTCTCTATCACCGCCAAAGCCTCGGGCAGGCAGAAATGAGAGAAGTGTTTCTGTTTTCGCAATGCGTTTATCACCAGCACTTCCACGCCACTCAGCTTGTCTAATTCTTTAGGGTCTATGTGGTTGGCGTCTGTCACGTAGCCCAGCTTGCCAATGCGGTAGCCCAGCACAGGCAAATCCTTGTGCATGGCTTTTACCGGCATCACTTCCACACTGCCTAAACGAAAGGCTGTATCACCCGTGAGCTCGTGTATCTCGGCTTCCGGCAAACCCGGGAATATGTGGCGGGTAAAGATATAGTGATAGTCACGTTCAATGGCAACACGCGCTTCGTGATTGCAGAACAAATCCATCTTACGGTTCTGAACATAGTTGTACGAGCGTATGTCGTCCAATCCGCCCACGTGGTCGCGGTGGGCATGGGTAATGAGGATGCCCTCAAGGTGCATGACGCGCTCCCTGAGCATCTGCTCCCTGAAGTCGGGACCAATGTCGATCAGGATATTCTCGCCTGCGTCGGTCTCGACCAAGGCCGAGGTGCGCAGGTGTTTGTCGTGCCAGTCTTCCGACCGGCACACCTCGCAGCCGCATGCGACGACGGGCACCCCCATCGAAGTACCCGTCCCTAAAAAAGTCAGTCTCATTACTCGCTCTTCACCGTAAGTCTGAACCCCACGCCGTGGACGTTCACAATCTGGACCGTCGGGTCAACCTTCAGGTACTTGCGCAACTTGGTAATATAAACATCCATGCTTCGGGCGGCGAAATAGCTGTCGTCCTTCCAAATCTTTTGCAGGGTGCTGGTGCGGTCCACCAGCTGGTTGAAATTCATGGCAAACATGCGCAGCAGCTCGCACTCCTTCATGGTGAGCTTTTGCACGTTCTCGCCGCAGGTGAGGGTTTGGTGGGCGTAGTCGAAAACAATGTTGCCGATATGAAACAGGTTCTTGTCGGGCTTGCCGTCGTCGAACGAGCGGCGGATAGTGGCATTGAGGCGAGCCAGCAGCTCCTCCATACTGAAAGGCTTGGTGACGTAATCGTCGGCGCCCACATCGAACCCCTTCAGCTTGTCGGCCTCCAGATTCTTGGCCGAGAGGAAAATGATAGGGATGCGCTTATCCACCCTGCGGATTTCCTTGGCTACGGTAAAGCCGTCCTTCACCGGCATCATAATATCCAGAATACAGGCGTCCACGTCATCGTTTTGGTAGGAATCCAAAGCAGCCTGCCCATCGACTGCCAGAAAGACGGTGTAGCCTTTCTGCGAGAGGTAAGCCTTCAATATAGTACCCAGGTTGGGATCGTCTTCTGCAACAAGCAGTTTTATACCTAAATTCATATCTGTCCTTTGTTTGTTATGTTGTTATCTATCGGTTGCGGCCAGAACTCACTCTTCCACAATGTCGATACGCTCTATAAGGTCTCCGGCTTGTATTTTGTCAATCACATCCAAGCCTTCAACCACACGTCCAAAGCACGTGTGGACTCCATCCAGATGCTGTGTGTTCATCCGGTTGTGGCAAATAAAGAACTGGCTGCCGCCTGTGTCCTTGCCGGCATGTGCCATCGACAGCACACCGCGGTCGTGGTATTGCTTCTCTGCATTGGTCTCGCACTTGATTTGCCAGCCGGGTCCACCGGTTCCGACGCGGGGGTCGCCCAGGTTGCGGCTGTAGGGGCAACCGCCCTGTATCACAAAATCGGGTATCACTCTGTGGAAACGCAACCCGTTATAGAATCCCGATTTGGACAGTTTCACAAAGTTGGCAACAGTGTTAGGTACCTCTTTGGCATACAGTTCTGCCTTCATCACGCCCTTGGCAGTATTGATTATTGCGTACATATCGTTCTATTTGTGTTTGTATGTTAGTATCGTTTTAACTTAAAAAATTGCAATTTATTGTACTATTCCCATATTTTTTTATCATCAGGGTGGACACTACATGGCGGAGGCCTTTTTAAACAGGCGGTTCCACCGCACTTTGTGGTGGTCTTTGTCCCATGAGAATACCACTAAGCTGCCTTTGCCCGATATGTGGTCCTCCGGCACAAACCCCCAAAAGCGGCTGTCGGCCGAGTTGTGGCGGTTGTCTCCCATCATCCAGTAGTAGTCCATCCGGCAGGTGTAGCGGTCGGTCTGCTCGCCGTTGATGTATATCTTGCCGCCCCGCACTTCCAGCTTGTTGCCTTCAAACACCTCTATCACCCGGCGGTAGAGGGGCAGGTTTTCCGTTGTAAGCTGTAGGGTCTCCCCCTTGGCAGGGATATGCACAGGGCCGAAGTTGTCTTCGCTCCAGTCGTAGCCCTCGGCATGGGGGAAAAGTTCCAGGCCGCGGCTTCCGGCCTCGCGCACATCGGGCAACACCTCCACCACGTCGGGCCGTGCGGCCAGCTCCTTGACCTTTGCCTCGGTGAGCGGGAGACGGTAGTAGGGGTCTTGCTCATAGTATTTATAGGCCAGGGCTCCTTCAAAGTCCTCATTGCTCACGCCCATGTCGTCCAATATCTTCCGGGCATTGATTCCCTCGCGGAAAAGCACCTTGTAGGTCTGCTGGCTTTCCGATGGGGCGGCAATCTCCTTGCCGTTGATATAGACCCGCTGGTTGATAATCTGCAGGTCCTCGCCGGGCAGGCCGATGCAGCGCTTGATGAAGTTTTCGCGCTTATCCACAGGGCGCACACGGATGTGGTTCTCCACCATCTGGTTGCCCACGGGCAGCACCTTGGCGTTCAGCACCGCCTCGCGGCCCATCTCGCGCACCAGGTCGTGATAGCTCCTGTTGCTCTGCCATGCCGTGCACATGGTGTCGCCGTCGGGATAGTTGAACACCACGGCGTCGTAGCGTTCCACTTTGCCCAGCCCCTTGTAGCGGTGGTAGGGCAGCTTGATCCACTTGAGGTACGACTCCCGCTGTCCGCCGCTCAGCGGCAGTGTGTTGTGCACAAGCGGCACACTCAGCGGCGTCATGGCCGAACGGGGGCCGTAGGCTATCTTGGACACCATCAGATAGTCGCCCGTCATAAGCGACTTCTCCATCGAGCTGGAGGGGATGTTGTAGAACTCAAACATCATGCCGCGGATAATCACCGCCGCCACCAGGGCAAACACTATGGCGTCTAACCAGTCCCGTGCCTCGCTCACCTTGTGCCGCTCCTCGGTACGGGGGTCGTGGTAGACGAAGCCGTTCAGTCCCACCAAGGGCAGGTATACCCATGGGAATATCACGGCAAACGTCTGCTCCCAAAAGCCATAGCGGTGAAACACCTTGGCCGTCTCCACCACCATCAGCAGGAACACAAACACATTCACAGCCGGAATAAGGAAATAGATATACCACTTCCAATCCTTGCCGCACACCTTTATCCACACCACAATATTGTAAACAGGAATCAAGGCTTTCCACGGTTTCTCTCCAGCCTTCCTAAACACAAACCACAGGCCTGCGATGCAGCCCACAAAATAGATAATCAGAAACAGTTCGTATAACATGTCGTTTAAAAATTACACACCTATAACGACTGTTTAAGTTAATTATTGCACAACATCACAATTTTTCCCTCCATAAAAAAAGAGAAAAGAGCCGCTCCTACTCCTTGGCGACTCTTTTCTATATGCACTTTTGTGTTGAACATGTCCTGTGAATGCGCTCTTGCTCGCGCAATCACTTATCTTGGACGAGCCGCACGGATTGACCGTCGCACCGTAGGCGGGTGTACCTGTACACTCCGCTGGAACTGAAGCTGAGGCACCACGCTTAGTCCGAACCACTTTCTCAATTACATGCAGGCACCAACCACTCGGTGCTTGCATTTGCAATATACAATTATTTTTTTGTTTGCAATGATTTTCCATGAAAAAAGATTGCGGCTTATTCCGCTCTCGTCAGATGCAGCCTCTAACGGCAGCCGTTGTAACACCGTTTTTTATTCTATGGATTCACGATTTGTATCCGTCAGTTGTTCGGTTGTGGGTGGAAGAAGTGTCGAAGAAGTGCCGAGGAGGTGCCGGGGAGGGTATGGCGCTAAGACGGGTTTGTGTTTTCCTGAAATCGCTTGACGGATTTTTGCTGGTTAAACTTATTAGTTTGTCAAGACAAAGGAGCAATTTGTATGTACATGAAAATGTGAGCCGCGCCAAAGTATTTCATTGACATTGGAAGTGGATTCTTGGATATGCTATCCCCGTTTCATGTCATTCTGCCGTTTTTCAAGGTGCTGGATTCCTTACATTTGAAAAGAACTTTATCCCAAAGGCATCATGTATCAAAAAAAATGTGTATATTTGCAGCCGAATTAGACGCGAGTGTGTCTAATCGGTGCAAGAAAGCATTTGTAAAAGGTCACTCTTGAAATTTGCCCAATTTCAGCTTGATTGAAAACCATGATACTGATGCCTTTGCTTGTTTG
>Ga0310697_10004404_pt1 | contig 13933 bp, 8 predicted proteins | sample 172DNAGHGlowgp2_FD_203883 | JGI IMG/M metagenome (GOLD analysis project Ga0310697, IMG submission 203883) | Sheep rumen microbial communities from Palmerston North, Manawatu-Wanganui, New Zealand - 1728 DNA GHGlow gp2 (v2) (version 2) | ecosystem: Host-associated > Mammals > Digestive system >...
TGGTGTCATCATACTGACCGGAAAGGAGCACATCGACATGTCCACGGCTGCTATCCTCATAAGAACCGGTATAATGCGTCTTGAGGACCAGGCGGCCTTCCTCGTCCACGGTGGCCTCAGCATAGTGCCTCTCCGGGTCGGAGAAGCTCTCGATACCGACGATCTGGAGCGTTTCCCCATCCTTCTTCACGGTAATCTCCCAGGTGTCGATATCGTCATACTTGTCGTTCTTGCGGCTGACATTCCACTTGCCGATCCACTTGTAGAAGGCGGGCGTCGCATCAGGCAACGTAAACTCCGAAACCTGATAATCGCCTGTGTAGAACTGGTTTTCGCCGAAGGCGACGACAAAGACATACACTTCTCCGACCTTGTCCTCGGCCTCGATGGTGCTCGTCCCGCTGAGGAGGCCCGCCTCGAAGGAGGGAAGTTCACCGCTGGCGACCTTGGCGAGGATTTCCTCGCGGGTGTCCATGGCGAATGTCGTGAAAGCGTAATCCTCGACGGAGACGACGCTTGCCTTGTCGACGACCGTGGCTATATACTTGACATCCTCATAGCCGGCCTTAGGCGTGACCGTAAACTGGTCTGTCTGGACCGGATGCGCATAGGTGGCGCCTGTGTGGACGATCTCCCAACCGTCCACCAGTTTCTTCACAGGGCCGCGGTCCGGGACGGCGACATCGACCAGGGCATACTGACCGGTCGGATAGTTCCGGTCATCGAACAGAATGATCACAGCCTTGGCGGTGGAAGGCAGGTTCGTGAACTCCCGGGTGGAGCCGCCCTTGGTGAAGGTGATTTCGCCGGCCTGGGCCTGCTCCTTCAAGTTTTCGGCCTGCTCCCGGATCTTCGCGGCGACATCGGTCACGCCCGCGAATTCGCTCGGATCCACGACATCCCAGAAATAGGGGGCGGAAGCCAGATCGGAGGAGGGCGTGATGGAGATGTTGTCGATCTGGTCCGGGAACACGAACCGTCCGTTCAAATCCTCGACCTTCCAGCCGGAAACCTCCCCGTAGGTGGGTTCCTGGACGACCTGCGCGGTCCCGGTGTTGGAGCCTGCCGTATAGGACACCGACGCGATACGGTAGCCGAAGCCGGCATGGGCGTCCACGATGACCTTCATCACGTCCGGATCGCCTTCTTCCTTTTCAAAATGGACCCAAGGCTGGTCCGAGGAGAGCCGGACATCCATATTGGCCAGGTAGGAATACCGGAACGTCGCACCTTCCGGACCGACGGAAACGTCCTCCAGATTCATCCCGGAGAACACTTCGCCGTATTGCTGGACGGTCACGTGGGACTCGTCCGAACCGGCCTTGATAATAATCCGGGAATAGCGGCTCATCCGGCTCTTGTTGGGTTCGGGGACCGAAACTTTGATGGTTTTCCCATCAACCGTGACCTGGCACCAGGAACGCTCGGAAGTCGCCGTCACGGCATCGTCGGCATCGACCAGGATGGAGCCTTCGCCTCCTTCCACACCGATGATCACTTCGGAAGACAGGACCTTGAGAGCTTTTCTGGTCACAACTTCCTGCTCAGGCTTGCTGCAGGCTGCCAGCAAGCCCAGCAGAGACAACACCAGAAAAACAAGTTTTACAATCTTTTTCATAGCGGAATCTTATTTCTTGGTGATGCTGTGCAGATAAGGCAGACGGGCCGTCGTACCCGGGATATTCCAGCGCGCAGGGGCTGCGCCCTTGGAAGTAGAGCCTTCCCGCATATAAATGATGAATGAGTCAATCGGCTTGCCGGTCGCGCAAGGGCCGGTCACCCAGTTCAAAGTAAAATGCTCCGGATCAGCATCGTAGGATTCCTGGTCAAGCTCGGTCTTCATGCCATAAGACGAGCTGAACCACAGGGAACCGCCACCGATACGGGACCACGGCGACCACCAAACGACATAGTTCCCTTCCTCACCGATGGTTTGCCCCATCAGCGCCAGGTTTCCGGAAGCCAGGCTGTATTCTACCGTCAGGGTGATCAGCGGATTCAAGCCGGTCAGTTTGAAGGACTGACGATAGACATCCGGTTCAAGCGTAATGTCAACCGTCTTGTAAGGATCGCTGTTGTCGAAAGACAGCGTATAGTCACCGGCAAGATCCTCATAGCTGAGCCAACCGGCAGGCATCACCCCTTGCAGGGTACTGCTCTGGGCTGTCAGTTTGCGCTCCGCAGAGTGCCAGGTGAAATTACGCTGGTTGTAATACATACCTTTCCTCAGGGCGGGAAGGACATCGGCCAATTCCTTTTCAGATTCAGGATACAGTTCCAGGCCTAATTCAAGAATTTCCCCGAAGGTTTCCTGAAGGCGGATACCATCATCACTGAACAGGAACGGGACTTTGAACAAAGGCACTTTTTCGGTTCCGTCAGCCGTTTCGCGGGTGGCGGAGAAAGTCACATGACGCTTAGTCAAGTCGAAATCGGCGGCAAGCGCCTTGTCATCCGAATAAAACGCGGATACATACATATCCTCTCCCACGTGAGCGATGTCGGTAATGACTTCTGAAGGTTCCCGGGAAAGAGGGAGCATCAGCATCTCGATTCCTCCACGCTTGCCTTTCAGCAAAACGGTATCGGATGTAGCCTTCAAGACGAGGAACTCGAAATCACCGCCCAACCCCTGGTAATGTCCGGATTGCCCGACAGCGTTCTCGTTCGTCCCGGAAGGAGTGGAGAGATAATGGATGACCTCATTGTAAGAGTCGAAAGACAGGACCGGCCCATTGTCCGTCGTCAGTTTGTACAGGGAGGATGCCGATTCGGTCGATTTTTTCAAATCGCCCCAGGCAGTCACTTTCTTCCCGTCGAATTTCAAGAGCAAGGAATAACCGCCCGTTCCGGCACTGGCCAGGTCCTCATTCAGGAAATACTCCAGATACCAGCCATGCGGAGCGGACGTCAGTACCTTGGAAATGCTTTCCAGGTTGTCTTTCATCCGGACGGCCGCCGTATCATCAAACACGTAGTTCGCTTCCTTGACACAAGCGGAAAAGCCCAGCAGAATGCCCCCCAACAGGGCTATGCGGATATAACTGTTGATTCTCATAACCGAACCTCCTATATTGATAAGTCAGACAGGTCCACTTTCCCGGATACGACCTCGTCCTGACGACGGAGGACGACTCCCCGAAGGCGGTCCAAATCAATGTCAAACGTTTCGGACATATATTCCTTGACGATTTCGAGTTTGTTCCCGATCAGCGAACTGCCGCTCTCGCCAGCCGCTTCCATTTGGGAATTCCACCATTCCTGAGAATTGGTCACATAAATGGACATCATTTCGGCAAAATCCTCGCGGGGAGAACTGCGGGCATACTTGGAAATGAATCCTTTTTCCAGATTGTCATTATACTGGGCATCGCTCCAGCTGTCCGTCACATAGCCATTCTCGGAGCTGCCGGACACCTGATCAAAGGAAACCGGATAATCCTTGGTCTGGTTCAGGATATGGGTGAACTCATGATGAATCGTCTTGAGATAATAGTAGTTCAGGTTCCGACGAAGGTCGTTCTTGTTGACACCCCATGACCCGTCCATGACGTTGTCCAGGTAATTGATGCCCATCAGGATGATCTTCTTCCCGCCTTCGGCCGTACCCAGGGTATAGACACCGTTGTTCTTGTACTCCCACTCGCCCATCAGGAAAAACTCCTTCGGGAAATACTTGCGGGTAAACATGGCGCCGGCCACCTCGTCGTACGAATCGATGCACAGGTATTTGACCAGATGTGCCATGACGATGGAATTGTCATAGTCGGCAGGTACCGTATAATAGTCCAGACTCGTCTCGTTATTCTCATAACGGTACTTGAACTCGATATTGTAGGGATGCACAAAGTTGACTTCCAACCATTTGTCGAAGTCGTTCAGTTCCATGGCATCGACCGTGATGATACTGTCCTCCGACAGCGTTTCCTTCTGGCAGGAAGTGAAAAGCAGGAGAGCAGATACGGCGGAAACCAGGAAAACGGAAAAATATCTTTTCATGACTCGTTCTTGTTTGAGGGTTAACGCGGATTAGGCTCGAATCCGGCCTTAAGAACCTTGTAAGGGATCTGCATAGCCCACCGGGGATCTCCCACCTTGAGGGAATCGCTGACGGATGTGGGATTGAATCCGGTTTCCTCCTGTTCAATCATCCGGCGATACACCGTGACACCATATCGTTTTAAGTCGAACCAGCGGAGACCGGACCCCAGATTGTCCATCCTGCGGACGTGGAGGAGCAGGTCGATCATCGGTTCCTGGAAGGAATCGGAAGGATTGAGTTCCATGAAAACCGGATTCAGACGTTTTTTCATCGTCCCTTCCTGCCAGGTGGAATACTTGATCCCGTCAAAGAAGGCCTTGACATTGTCCGGTGTAAACACGTAACTGGACGTTGTGATATTATGCAGCCACAGGTTCAGGTCGTCGCAAGCGGCCTGGTAGTTTCCCAGCAGGATGTTGGCTTCCGCACGATTGATCAGGACCCCGTCCGTGGTGAAGTTCACCAGGATGCTGCGGGCATAACCGGTGCGGGCCACCGGATCCGTATACTGGAAAGTATAGGGATTCCGCCAGAAAATGATCTTGTCCATGGAACCCGAATACGTCTTCGCACCGTCCTTCCAGTTGGCCGTTCCCCAAGGCTGTGGAGCCGTCATGGATTCGGTAATGGCCAGATGGGATCCGTGACTATACCTGTTGTAAGAAGAATAATTGAGCCAGAAAGCGTAAATTCTGGAATAGACCGTCTGGATCAGCAGATTGGCGGAGGATTTGGAATCCACATAGGCCGTCGCGTGCAACGTCGGTCCGTTGGACGCGGTAGGAAGCGAGCCGATATAATCCCAGTCTTTCAACACGGTCGCCGGATTCGGTCCCAGGACACGGGTCGCGCATTCAATGGCTCTCTCATACTTGCCATAGAACAGGAAGAAACGACTCGCGAATGCATAGGCGGCGCTGATGTTGAAGTGATACTTGGGGACTTTGTAACGGGAATCGCCCACCATCGACAGTCCCTTCTCCAGGTCCTCTTCGATACGCTTATACACTTCTGCCACATTGCCCCGTTCATACTTGACATCGAAACCTTCCGGCGGGGTGTCCCGATAAGGAATGCCCAGATCGGTCGAGCTGGTCTTGGGGTTGTACTGCTCGCAGAACAGGTTGACCAGTACGAAATGGCCATAGGCACGCACGAGATAGGCCTCACCATAGGCTTCACGAAGGGACAAATCGGTTTCGGGCCCCAGTTTTTCAAGGGCGTCCAGCGCGATGTTGGCCGTCGTAATGGTTTCCCAGTAATTGGACCATACATTCTCGGGACTCTCATTATCCGACTCGGTGACATCCTTCCAGGCGAATACCTCGTCATAGAAACGGGTCGTCTTGTTGAACTGCGTATTGTTGAAGTCGTCCACATTGTCGGACATCAACTCCGTCATGGTCGCATACGTGTGCTCGGAATACGCCGACGTCAGCAGGTTGTTCACATCCTCGATCGTGTCGATCGAAGCCCGGTTGTCCGGATTCTTGTCCAGGAATTTCTCGCAGGAAACCAGGGCAAGGGCAACCGCAATGAATATCAGATAGTATTTAGTCTTCATATCCAGTCAGAGTTTATTCAACGACACATACAGCCACACGGTTGGACTCGGGAGAGCCCTGGGAATTGCGGTCCCCGCCGAGGAATTCGATAGAGACACGACCGGCGGCGATACCGTTCTCCTCGAGCATACGGGCAACGGCCTGGGCCCGCTCGCGGGCAAGCCGGTTGTTGATGTCGGAAGTACCTGTACCGCTGTCCGCATACCCCTTGATGACGATCTTGGCCTTGGGGTTGTCGGTGAGAATCTGGCAGATCCGGCCCAGTTTGAAGGATTCCTTCGGATTCAGCTCGGACTTGCCGATCAGGAAGAACAGATCATCCGTGTAGATGTCTTTGAGCGTAGAGGCAGGGACTTCCTTGACCACTTCCTTGACGACCTCCTTCTCTACGACTTTTTCCACCACTTTTTCGACCACTTTCTCCACAACTTCGGGAGACGGGACATAGGCGGGGACGGCAGGAGCGGCCTTCTTCGGAGAACCGCCGCCAAGACCCAGTTTCAGGGTCAGGGTAATCTGCTTGGCCATCGGAACGGCGACACCGCCGGTGTTGAAGAACTCCGGATCCTGGCCGTTGAGTTTCTTGTCGGCATACAGGAGCAGCAGATTCGTTCCCTGAAGCTTGAGGGACGCGCTGCTGAAATTGAGCTTGGACACCCAGCGCTTGGGGAGGTCGTAGCTCAGGGAGACTTCTTTTAGCCGCACGAAATCACCGCTGGCGATACGCTCGGTGGAATAGTTGTACGCATTGTAGGCGTAACTGAGATGGCTGTCATTCTTGTTCTGGATCCGGGAGGCGATGACCGGGATCGTGGTATAGTTCTCGTCACCCGGAACGACCCAGCGGTCGTTGAACTCGCGCGGCATGGCGACGAGGTCCGAATACGAGCGCTTGAACACCGGGTCCAGCCGGATGACATTCCCGAAGGATCCCGTGATGAAGACATTCAGCCTCAGGCCCTTATAGGAGAACGTATTCCCGATGGAAGCCACATCCGTAGGATCGGCGGAGCCTTCGAATTTCAGATAATCCAGCATGGAAGGATCCGTGGTCTGGAAATAGATTCCCGTAACGGTCACATTACCGTTCTGGTCCAGGAAGGTAGGAAGACCTTCATTGTTCAGACCCTTGAACGGGATGGAGAAAATAGAATGGTTCGGATAACCCTCGACACCGAAACCGGTTCCGGAAATCAGGTCGATGATCCGCCTGGTGGAAAGGAGCTTCGTGATTTCGTTGTGCGAATGGGAATAGATGATGTTCGTCGTCCAGGTAAAGTCGCGCCCCTTGATGTTGGTCGTCGTCAGGCTGAATTCAACGCCATTCGACTTCATCTCAGCCGTATTGCCGGTCTTGGTGACGAAACCGTCCAGGCCCTGGGTCCAGGCCGGTCCGATCAGGTCGAAGTTGTTGCGCTTGTACCAGTCTCCGGTGAAATTGATCCGGTTGTTGAAGAAACCGAGTTCAAGTCCAAGATTCAGTTCATGCTTCTTTTCATAAGTCAGCGTGGGATTGGCGACACTGGACAGGTAGAGGTCGGACTCGCTGTCATAGGTAAAATAACGCCAGGGCGTATCGGCCCGGTAGATGGAAAGTGAATTGGAAACCGGTCCCCTTTCAGCCGTCAGGGAATAAGAAGCCTTGATGGCCGCGTGGGAGAGGACAGGCTGCAAGGAACGCATCCAGGGCTCGTCGATGATGTTCCACTTGCCGGAGACGTTCCAGGTCGGGAGCCAGCGCGCGGTACGGCTCTTGCCCAGCTGGTTGGAGCCCTCGTAGCGGACCGTTCCATTGATGCTGTATTTACCCTTGTACGAATAGGTTCCCGTTGCAAAGAAAGCGGCACGCCGGTCATACGTGTGGCTCAGGGTATAGTAGTTGGAACCGTCTTCCTGGCCCTTCTTGAAGATCCGGTAATCGTAGTTGGCTTCTTCACCCAGGTTGTACTGCATGCCCCAGCCGCGGAACCAGGTAGCCTCACGGTCAATGCTGTTCACCTCCATACCGCCGTAAGCATTCACGGTATGGGAGCCGAACGTCTGGTTGTAGGTCGCCGTCAGGCGGGTGTCCCAACCGAACATCTTGTTGTCCGTCCGCTCGAAGATACCGCCATACGGAAGGATAATCTCGGGGACGGCGAAGGGATCATCCTTGTCCGTGTACAGATAAGGATTGTTATTGCGGATCGTCGTCGTGTACTCCGCCCGATAAGCCTGGGCCTGGTTGGAATCATCCTCGATATGGTGCAGGCGGGAAGTGGCGCTGTACTTGGCCGCCGCAAGGGCGGAAAGTTCCAGCTGGCGGAAGACCTTCCACTTCAATTCCCCCTGGAAACGGACATTGGTCACATCGATATCCAGATAGTTGTTCTCCAGTTCGTGCATGATGTTGAACGGAGCATAATTCCGGGTATAGAACTCGTCCGGATCCAGCGCGCGGGAAGTATTCAGGGCGTAAGAATACGGGTTGATGTCGAAATCACGCTTGACCTCACCGTTCACGGCGTCGATCCGGGAACTGAGGGTACCCGGAGCCCGCTGCTTACGGTAGGAGGAATTGCCGATCAGGTTCAGCGTGACATTCTCGAAGAGCTTCTGCGTGGCGTTCACATTGGCGGTGAAACGCTGGACGGAGCTCTGCAGGGACCAACCCGGGTCATCCATCACGGACAGGGAAGCATAATAGTTGCCCGTATCGGTACCTCCGCTCAGGGAGATCGAGTGGTTATGCTGGATGTTGTAGGTGAACAGACGGTCGAACCAGTCCGTATTCCGATACTCGGCGGCACGCAGATAGGCGGCCTTTGCGGCAGCGGTATTCTCAAGTCCGAAGATACCCGCCGTCTCGTCAAACTGGGTGATCAGCTGATACATTTTGCCGTAAACACCGCTCTCGGATGCGTTCGCGGTACCGGCATACTGAAGATAACCCTTCTGCTGAAGCTCCTGGTAAACGCCCATCTGATCCTGGGAGTTCATGATGTTGAAATTGGAATAACTGGGCTTCAGACGGACCGTATATTCACCGGTATAGTTGACAGAACTATGCCCGGAGCGGCCTTTCTTGGTCGTGACGACGATAACGCCCGCCATGGCGCGAGCGCCATAGATCGAGGTGGCGGAACCGTCTTTCAGAATGTCGAAGCTCTCGATATCATCCGAGTTCAGGCCAGCAATGGCGGAAGAGATCAGGGTGTTCGCATCACCGGAAGAGAGGGATTCGGCATCGACTTCCACGACATCCTCCATAATGACGCCGTCCACGACCCAAAGCGGCGTGGACGAACCGTAGATGGACGTCGCACCACGGACACGGATTTTCGGAGCAGTACCGAAAGTACCGGATACGTTCTGCACCGAAACGCCGGCTACACGGCCTTCCAGGGAACGGGAGACGTCAGCGACACCGGCAAGATTCGCAGTGGCAGCGTCCACTTTGGCGGCCGATCCCGTGAACATTCGCCGGTCCACGGAAGTCATGCCGGTAACGACGGCCTGTTCCAGGATTTCGGAGTCAGGTTCCAAGGCCACGCGGACATTGTCGCGAACCGGCACAGTAACCTCTTTGTAGCCCATGAAAGAGACCACGAGGTTCTTTGCGCTTTGCGGTACCCCCGTCAGAACGAAGTTACCGTCCAGGTCCGTGAGGGTTCCGATCTTGGTCTGGCCTTCCACGGTGACGAACGCTCCGATGACCGGTTCTCCGTCTTCGGCGGAGACAACCGATCCCCGGACCGTCCGCGTCTGCGCGGAAGCGGTCAACAGGCCAAGCAAGAGGGAACCGACACAGAGCACATAGGTTAGCAGTTTGGTTCTCATTTGTTGAAGATTAGAATGAATGTTTTAGGCTCGTAATGATGCAAGTTATGTAAATTTCTACAAAAACGCAACCTTTCCTTCAAAAAATTTTCATCCAAACCCACTGAATTACCGACACTTATTGTTAATAAAACAAAATCGGAAGGCCGCAACCTTCCGATTAAAATTCACAAAACAGAGAATAATTACTTACAATCTGTAATCGATCTGACCCATATACACGCCCATCCATCCGTCCTGCACGATGGGGACCGGAATCCCGTCCAGATTCGGATGATACACCATTTCTTCCAGGAAAGTATGGGAATGGCCCGTCACGAACAGGTCGATGTTCCGCGTCTTGGAACACAGAACCGGATCGATCACATCGCCCGGATTATGTTCCGTATAGCCGATGTGCGTGAGGGCGATCACGAGGTCGCATTTTTCCTCCCTTTTCAGGAGGTCCGCATATTTCTGGACCGTCTCCACCAGCGGGAACTCCGGCACCCGTTCGGCGATGTCCCCCGCCACCATGGACTTGAGGTCACACAGGACGCCGAGGATACCGATCTTGAGTCCGGCCCGTTCCACGACGACATAGGGTTTCACGTATTTCCCGATCTCGAAGGGAGAGAAATCGTAGTTGCACACGACGACGGGCATCTCCAGGGAGGATAGCCGCCGGCCCAGGTCCTCCAGGCCGTTGTCGAACTCGTGATTGCCCAGGGTGACCACGTCGTACCCCATGGCGTTCATGGCCTGGATCTCCAGGTTGCCGCCCAGTTCAGAGAAATAGGTCGTCCCCTGGCTGAAATCGCCGGCGTGCAGCAGGAGCACGTTCTCCGCCCCTTCCGCCTTCCGGACGCTGTCCACAAAGGCCGCGCGCTCGATGATACCGCCCATGCCGGCATACTCACCGGAACGCTCCGGTTCGAAATGGCTGTGCGTATCGTTCGTGTGCAGGATCACCAGATGATGCCCCGGCGCCGCGACCGTGCGCTGCCAGAGCCAGCCCGCCGCCGCGGCCAGCGCCACGCCCAGGCAGACGAAAAGGATTCTCACCGTTTTGTCCATCCCTTAGTCCTCCATGATTACACGTCCGTCCTTCTTTCCGTCCAGGACGATGCCGGCCGCCTCGGCCTTCCGCACATGCTCCAGCACCACGTCCCGGATGAGGACCGGACTCAGCACCACGTCTTCCGCCAGGGCGCCGATGGCGATCTGGTCGCCGCCGGAAAGGAGGAAATCGATGGTCGCCACGTTATACACCTTATTCGGGTCGATGGGCTTTCCGCCCACCTCGGCCTCCACGAGCTCATGGGCCTTGACCTTCACCCGGCAGCCGCTCACAGCCTGGAAGGCCTTCGTCTTCGCAAGCTGCTCCAACAGGCGCGTGAGGTTCTTCCCGCGCACCTTCGCATAGCACATATAATTCTTGAACGGGAACATCGCCTCGATGTCGTCCATCAGCACGGGCCCTTCCGGCAGCGGGATCCGGATACCGCCGTAATTGGTGATGGCGAAATCCATCGGCACCTTATAATAGTCGCCGGCCTTTTCCCGCAGCGCGTCGGCTACGATGTTGCCCAGCGGAAGGTCCGGTTCCGTCCGGATGTTCACCAGCATCCGGGCGCTGTGGCCCACGACTTCCTTGAGCCGGGCCATCCTGGGCTGCGCTTCCATCAGGAGCATGGCCACTTCGGGCGTGGCGCCGTCCGTAAAATGCGTTCCGTTCGGAGCGATGTAATCGTCCTCGAACGTGCCCAGGGCGGTGTCCACGTTCTCGGCCGTAACCGGCACCACGCCGGTCCGGCTTCCGTCCATCGCCACCCGCTTCCAGGTCATTTGCGGGCCTTTCTGCGAGCAGGCGGCCAGGGCGAGGAGAGACAGGAGGATCAGCTTTGCTTTAACCATTTCCAAAGATCTTTGAAGGTCGATTTCTTGCCATACATGAGGATACCCACCTTGTAGATCTTGGCCGACGCCCATGCGCATGCCACGAAGGTGAGCACCAGGAGACCGATCGACAGGACCAGTTCCCACGTAGGGACGCCGAACGGGAGGCGGGCCAGCATCACGATGGGCGACGTGAAAGGAATCATCGAGAACCACCACACCAGCTGGCTCTCCGGAGCCCGGAAGGCGTAGAAGGCCACGAAGAAGCCCACCAGCAGCGGGATCGTCACCGGAATCTGGAGCTGCTGCGTATCGGCCTCGTTCTCCACGGCCGAGCCAATGGCCGCGAACAGCGACGCATACAGCAGGTAGCCGAACAGGAAGAACAGCAGGAAGGAGACGATGATCTCCGTATAGTTCAGGGAGGTGAGCGTACCCACGACGGCCTGCATGCCGGTCGGGCCTTCCGCCACGGCCGTCGTATCGGTCAGGGCCTGGAGGTCGATGGTTGCTCCGCCCATGCCGGTTCCGGCCATCTCCTGGACCATCTGCGTCTGGGATTCGTCCATGCCGCCGGTGATCTTGTCCAGACCCACGATCCCGCCGATGATACCGATGATCAGGCCCGTCAACACAATCCACAGCAGGAACTGCGTGAGGGCCACGAGGGCGACGCCGATGATCTTGCCGAACATCAGTTCCGTCGCCTTCACGGAGGAGACGAGCACCTCCACCACACGGCTGGACTTCTCTTCGATGACGCTGGACATCACCATGCCGCTGAACAGGGCGATAAACATGTACAAAGCCATCGCGAGGACCATCGAAATGATCATGTACACCTCGCTCTGGGAGATGGTCTCCTTGCCTTCCTCGTCCACCGTATAAGAGGTCAGATGGATGTTGGAATGGATGTCGGAGAGGATCTGGTCCAACCCCTCGATCCCATAGGAATCGATCCGGTAGGCCTCCACGGCGTCATTGATCCGGTTCTCGATCACCTCGGCCGTCTCCATGCCCATGGGCTTGTCGGCATAGGTCGTTGCGGTCACGGACTTCGTGGCGCTGTCCAGCGGGGAGATATACAGGAGGATATCCGCGTCGTATTCGCCCAGGCGGTTCTTCACGGCTTCCGGGTCGGTTTCCGGGATCTGCTTGAAAGTCAGCTGTTTCGTATTCTCCAGCTTCTCCATCACGATACCGGAATGGTCGATGACGGCGATGCGCTTGGAATCGCCTTCGGTCCGGAGCATGATGAAGATCATCAGGGCGTACATGGCCGCGAAGAGGATCGGTACGCCGAAGGTCGTCAGCAGGAAGGACTTCTTCTTGACCTTGTTCAGGTACTCCCGCTCGATAATGATGCCTAATTTCTTGAAATCCATACTATTTGCCCTCCCCTTCCGTTACGAGTTTGATGAAGATGTCGTTCATGCGCGGAACGAGTTCACGGTAGGCGTTGATCCGGATGCCGCCCTCGATGAGTTCGGTCAGGCGGGCCGGCGCCTTGTCGCGGGAAAGGACTTCCTGCTTGCGCACATAGTCCTCTGTGTACTCGATTTCCACGTTGTCCTCGCCGAAGCGGTGGCGGATGTCGTCCGTCCCGCCGGTGATGACGAGCTTCGCCTTGTTGATGAGGGCGATTTCGTCGCAGAGTTCCTCCACGGACTCCATGTTGTGGGTGGAAAGGATGATCGTGGCGCCTTCCTCCTTGAGCCGGAGGATTTCCTTGCGGATGAGGTCGGCATTGACCGGGTCGAAGCCGGAGAACGGCTCGTCCAGGATCATCAGGGACGGCTTGTGCACGACGGTGGTGATGAACTGGACTTTCTGGGCCATACCCTTGGAGAGTTCCTCCACCTTCTTGTTCCACCAGTCCTGGATCCCGAAGCGGACGAACCACTGCTTGAGTTCATAGGCCGCCTCGCGGGCGGACATGCCCCGCAGCTGGGCGAGATACATCGCCTGGTCCCCCACCTTCATCTTGCGGTACAGGCCGCGTTCTTCCGGGAGATAGCCGATATGGGCCACATCCTCGTCGGTGATGGGTTTCCCCTTGAACAGGACCTCGCCGGCGGTGGCGATGGTGATGCGGTTGATGATGCGGATCAGGGTGGACTTCCCCGCTCCGTTCGGCCCCAGCAGGCCGAAGATCTTTCCTTCGGGAATGGAGAGGGACACGTCATCGAGCGCCACCTTTTCCCCGAAGTGTTTGGTCACATGTTGGACATCAATAATGGACATACGTCGTTAGTTTTCTGCAAATATAGAAAATATTATTGATTTGCAATAATTTTTTACTAAATATTCAAGATTTTCGTAACCAGTTCGACAAGCAGTTCCCCCGGTGTGGCTTCCCCTACGTCGCCTCCCTTGCCCTTGTAGTCGTAGTCGGACAGGAGGGAGATCACCCGCATCGCCTTGGGCACCGGGAAATTCCGGACGGCGGAATCGTATTCCTTGTAAAAGTAGGGATTCACGCCCTGGAGGACCTTGGCCTTCGCATCCCGGTCTCCCCCGCGGCCGCTCTGGATCAGGACGCCGTACTTGAGGACGCGGTTGAAGAACATGAACAGGGCGCTCACAGCCATGGGCATGGCGAATTTCGCATCCTGCCCGATCCGTCCGG
>Ga0310697_10004407_pt1 | contig 13930 bp, 6 predicted proteins | sample 172DNAGHGlowgp2_FD_203883 | JGI IMG/M metagenome (GOLD analysis project Ga0310697, IMG submission 203883) | Sheep rumen microbial communities from Palmerston North, Manawatu-Wanganui, New Zealand - 1728 DNA GHGlow gp2 (v2) (version 2) | ecosystem: Host-associated > Mammals > Digestive system >...
CGGGTAGCGGCGCCCTGTTTCTTGCGGAAACGAAAAGTCTTCGGCGCCGCGTCACACAACAGATTATTTGCGTGCAGGACAAACTGCAAATCAATACGTTTACGCCATTCGACCAGCAGTGTCCGTGTGAACGGAGCCGTGTGCTGAAAGGAAGGCAGACCAATGAAATACTGGTAATACGGATTCTGACGCAACTGGTCAATAAGCTCCCAATCCGTAAAGCCCATCCGCATCTGTAGTATCAGGGAACCGAGAACCATCCTGCATGGTTTTGCGACATTTCCTGTGTTTGACGGGAAGATGGCAACATACAGTGCTTCCCAGGCTTTCCATGGCAACTGCTGCGCGATGCGGATCCACTCGTTGTTCATATCCAACTGCATTCCGCAAGCCATGTTGAAATTGATAAAACTCAGTTGCTCATGCTCGTAATCTGTTGATTTGTACATGGTTTTTCGCCTCAAAGTGCAAGCTGTCAAGCCCATGGATTCGTTAAAACAACGAATTCGGCTTGCACTTTATTGTACAAAATTTAGGCGAAAATGCCCATGCTCTCTACGTTTGCGGAGCTGTTGACCAAACACTAATTATATAAAGCAGAAGTGTTTTTTTGTATTTTTTTTACCGGGTGTGGCGGAGTTAATCTGTTGCATTCGGTAATTTTATGTTACAATAAACTGATAGGTTGTATCCTGATAAGCAAACGGGTCTTTGTACACGTTTAAAGCATGTTGACGCACTGGGTCATAACAAGTACCGGTCAGCATGCGGGTAACTGAATCTGTGTTTTTATACAGTTTGTTTTTTATTACGCGTACGATTTTCGGGGGTATTCATGAAGAAATATTTTATGATAGGGTTGGGGATTGTGCTGGCCCTTTCGCTGACCATAATCTTATACGGCGCGTGGCTGAATGAGCGGGGAGAGTTTCAGATCGCCAAACGCATGAGTGAGCGCAGCCTGGAACTACAGGGATCCCGGGCGGCTGTGCGTTTTATCCGCCCAAAGTTTACGCTGAGCACTATTAATTTTTATTCCAAAGACATGGCGGATGCTGTGGCGCTGTCGGACGGGCGTATTGTTTCCTGTCTTACCCCTAAGAGCAGTTTTGTCCGTAAAGGCGATACATTGTTTGTGCTTGAAAACGAAGAACTGCCGCTGCAGATCCAGCAGGCGGAAGCGAATATCCTCAGCGCACAGGCAGAGAAACATGGCAAGGAAAACCAGTATAAGCGGTTTCTGTTGCTGAAAGAGAAAGATGCCATTTCTGCCCAGCAGTTTGACGATGCAGAAGCGGCATACCGTGCCGCGGTGGCGGGTTTGGAAGTGGCGGAGGCCAAGTTGGGGAGCCTGCGTATCCAGGAAGCACGGCAGCGTGTCACTGCGCCCCTGGACGGACAGGTATTGCGACTGTACCGGCAGCCGGGCGCCTATGTGCAGAGCGGAACATCTCTGGCCCTGGTGGGCGACTTCCGCACCCTTTATTTTGCTACGCCGGTAGACGACAAGATTGCCAGGCATCTGGAACCGGGGCTGGAAGCGGAGTTGGTTTTCAGCAACCGGGATTTCCAAAAGGCCTACGGCACGAATTATGAAAAAGGAAACATGGGCAGCGAACAGCGCTTTCTTGCTTCGGTTGCGGAAATTACACCACCGGTGTCAGAGCCGGCTGCTTTGCGCAATGTGATGTTGAAGGCGGATAACCGATCTGGTCTGCTGGAACCTCAGACCTACGGGAACGTGACCTTGCAGGCCCGTACAGGCCGTGATGTGCTGTCCGTGCCTCTGGAAGCTATGATAGACAACAATCATACCCGGGTGTATGTGGCGAAAGAAGATAACACCATTGAAGAAAGAACCGTTAAGACCGGCGCTAACGACGGTCAGTTTATCGAAGTCCTGGAAGGCATCAAGGAGGGCGACGTGGTAGTTACTTCCGGTATGGAGGGTCTGAAAAACGGGATGCGGGCAACCGTGAAAGTACAGGGAGGTGGAACGAAGTGAACAGTGATAAGATCTTCAATCCCAAAGCCCTGGAGAAACTCCGTTCCCCTGACAAGTTAGACAGTATGATCCGGATTACCGGTCCTGTGGGATGGATGGGACTGGCGACGGTGGCTCTGCTTTGCTTTGCCATTGTGCTGTGGTCTGTGTATGGTTCTTTTACGGAAAAAGCAGAAGGATACGGATTGATCCTGGATTCGGCCGGTGTGGTGAATATTTCCCATACGGTCTCCGGTAAGGTAACAGATGTGTATGTAAAGACCGGCAGCCGTGTACAAAAGGGTGATCTGGTCGCCCGCATGGAACAGCCGGAGCAGTCGGCAGATACCCGCATGGCACAATACGGTACAGAACTGGGTGTCAATGACCGGGACGTACAGAGCCGCGTCTATGAGTTTGACGCAAAACGGTACCAGCAGGCTGCGCGGGAGAATATTTTTTCTGATTACGAAGGAATCGTTGGGGAAGTGATGGTCGCAGAAGGCCAGCTTATTTCTGCCGGAAGCCCGATTTGCAGTATCCGGCTTACTCAGGACAGAGATGAATTGCAGGGAGTCTTTTATATTGGCGTAGAAAAGGGCAAACGGGTGGAACCCGGCATGACCATTCAGCTGGCGCCTAACGGAGTGGACATTACCCAGACCGGCAGTCTGATCGGTGTTGTGAAAAGTGTTTCCCAGTATCCCGTTTCTGCCGAAGGGGTACGAAAAGGTCTGGGCAATTCCCAACTGGCCCAATATGTGCTGCAAAAGGATGGCGGCGCGGCGGTGGAAATACGGTTTGAACTGGTAAAGGACGCTGATTCCAAATCCGGTTACCTGTGGACTTCCGTCGTGGGACACCATAAACCGGTGACAGCAGGCAGTTACTGCACCGGTTCCGTTGTTATTGAACGACAGCCGCCTATCGAAAAGGTGTTTTATAAAATCAGCCAGTGGCTGAGAAGCCGGTGACGCTATGGATAAAAGAGAACGGATCCGGCAGTTCTTTGCCGGGAAAGAGCGCGTGAAGGTGCCAACTGTCCTGCAGATGGAAGCAACGGAATGCGGCGCCGCGTCTCTGGCTATGATATTGGCCTATTACGGACGCTGGCTGCCGCTGGAGTTCCTGCGGCAGGAGTGCGGCGTGACCCGTGACGGCAGCAATGCGGATAACCTGCTTAAAGCTGCCCGGCGTCAGGGTTGCGTGGCCAAGGCTTTTGCCGGTCGCAGCGAAGTGTTGCGAAAAAAAGAATTTCCCCTGATCCTGTTTTGGGAATTCAACCATTTCTTGGTACTGGAAGGGTTTCAGGGGGACACGGTGTTCCTGAACGACCCCGCCATGGGGCGGCGTACCGTGCCCTGGGACGAATTTATTACTTCCTATACCGGCGTATACATGAAGATAACGCCGGATGAAAACTTCAAACCCGAAGGGGAACCCTACAGCATCGTCAAAACGGTGGCGGCCAAACTCCGGGAAGACAAGTGGGCGCTCATCTTTCTAATGGTGCTGGGTCTTTGCATGATCATTCCGGGGTTAGCTGTTCCGGTCATGTCACAGATTTTTATTGATGATGTGTTTTCCCTTAAGCATGCGGACTGGATTGTAAAGTTGCTGATTGCCATGTTCGGGACTATGGTCATGCTGGGCATTATGACCGCCATGCGGGCCGCAGTGCTGACTTACTGGCAGAAAAAACTGACTATTGCAGATTCGTCCGGCTTTTTCTGGCATGTGTTGCGGATGCCGGTGACATTTTTCCAGCAACGGTACGCGGCGGACATTGCTTCCCGTATCCAGTTCAACGAATCCACGGCGGAGGTACTTTCCAATCAGGCGGCAACGGCGTTGCTGGATCTGCTGGTGGCGCTGTTTTATCTGTTGCTGTTGTTCCAGTACAGCGTGCCCCTGACCCTGATCGGTATATCTATCAGTGTCGTGGATATCTTTGTGTTCTTATATATGCGCCGCCGCCAGACAGACTTGATCATGCGCATCCAGCAGGACGCTTCCAAAGCCTACGGCGTGCTGATGAGCGGCCTGATGATGGTGGAAAGCATCAAGGCAAACGGCAGCGAAGGCGACCTGTTTGCCAAGTGGGCCGGCTACGCGGCCAAAGCTTCGGTAGCAACCCAGGAAATGAAACTGTGGACTATGAAGGTTAAACTGCTGCCGCTGCTCCTGGGCGGATTGAATTCAGCCCTGATCATGACAGTGGGCGGCTTTTCCATCATGGAAGGCATTATGACCGCCGGTATCTATACGGCCTTCAATAATCTGATCGCCAAATTTCATGAGCCGGTACAGAAACTGCTGTCTCTGGGCAACGTGCTGCAGAATACGGAAATGCAGATGCGGCGTCTGGACGATGTGCGGCGGTATAAAACAGACAGTCTGAATTATCCGGATGAAAATCAGACCGTATCTTTTACAGGGAACCGGTTGTCCGGCGAACTGACACTAAAAGATGTGAGCTTTGGCTACAGTCCTCTGGATCCTCCTCTCATCGAACATTTCGACCTGCATCTGGAACCGGGCCGCTGGGCTGCCGTGGTGGGATCCTCCGGCAGCGGCAAAAGCACGCTGGCGAAACTGGTGGCAGGGTTATATGAGGAATGGTCCGGGGAAATTCTGTTTGACGGTGTGAAACGGCGGGAGATTCCACGTCCTGTCATCGTGAATTCCTTGGCCACAGTGGATCAGGATGTGTTCCAGATCAGTGGGACAGTACGGCAAAATATCTCCATGTTTGATAAATCCGTTCCGTCAACAGATATTGTACAGGCTGCCCAGGATGCCTGCATCCATGACGATATTATTCAGCTTCAGGGAGGCTATGATGCGGAAGTGTCGGAAGGGGGCCTGAATTTCAGCGGCGGACAGCGGCAACGTTTGGAAATTGCCCGGGCGCTGGCTTTCAACCCTTCACTGCTGATCCTTGACGAAGCCACCAGCGCCATCGATCCTATGACCGAACAGAAGTGTCTGGAAAACATCCGGCGGCGGGGCTGTACCTGCCTGATCGTAGCTCACCGGCTGTCTACCATCCGGGAAGCGGATGAGATCATCGTGCTGGAACGGGGAAAAGTGGCAGAGCGTGGCACCCACCGGGAACTGATATCCCACGACGGACCGTACCGCCGGCTGATTGAAGAGCGGGACCAGCAGGAAGCAGATGCTGCGGATCTCGATTAGGGTTTGCAGGTGCGTTTTTATGAAGTTTCGGTTCGTTTTGTGTAAGTGTCCCTGAAACTGGCATGATACGTTGAACGCCGATGAAATAGGGTTTTGAAACAGATTTTTTGAGAAGGAGGAACGCTGATGAAGCTGATAGCAGGCGAGCGTTTCCGACTGCATAATGACAATACATATATAAAACTGGTCTCCGGCAAACTGGAGGCTTATGCTGTTACACGGAAAAAGCAGTCGTTCCGGCAGATTTTCCTGACAGAAATTACTCCCGGACAGGCTGCGTTCCCCTCTATGGATGAATTCGAGCAGATCGATGTGCTGATCTACGCAGTAGAAGACAGTGAACTGACAGAGACTGCTTTGGCCGAAGCAACAGCGGAAGAATTGCTGCCTCTGATGCGGCAGTGGTTTGCTGCCCTGATATCGCTGCCCTGGCTGCGGCTGTTGGCCGATAAGGGCGATGAAGTGCTGCGGAAATGGGCGGACGGCTCCGTGCTGGCCGGACACGAGCAGGACCCGGAAGCGCTGCTGGAGGATTTTGCGGATAACGAAGGCATTTTTGCCATGTTGCTGGGCGTGCGATTCAGCGCCCAGGATAAACGGCTTTCCATGCAGATGGAGAGCCGGGCGAAACAGAAGACCCGTCTTGTAAACGAAACAATTTCCGGATTACTGGGAGAAACGGTGGCTCCGGAAGAGGAAACAGGCAGCGGCAACACGGCGCTGGAGGATGCCGTATTTATCGTACGCTGTGCGGCCCAGGCATTAAAAATGCCTTTCGGCAGCATCCAGATGGCGCCGGAAATGGTACGAAAACTGGATCAGCTTGGCCTGCTGCACCGTCTGGTGGAAAAAGGCGGAATGCAAATGCGTCTTGTTCGCCTGCAACCGGACTGGTATACTGGGGACAGCGGCGTCCTACTTGGTTTCTTTGGCGAAAAGAAAGAGCTGGTTGCTTTTGTGCCGGAAACGCCGGTACGTTACCGGATGATGAGCCGGGAACGTCCGGAGGGAATTCCCGTAACGGATGAAATTGCGAAAGAAATCAATACGGATGCATTTCTCTGTTATCCGGGTCTGCCGGCCCGTAAGATCTCTACGTCTGAGTTTCTGCGTTTTATGGTACGCCAGTGCTGGAAACAGGATTGGCGTACAATTCTGGCCGTAAGCCTGGTTGCGGGGTTAATTCCGTTGTTGACTCCGATCGTGACGGAAACCATATTCAAAGATATTATTCCCATACTGGATCGGAAAGGCCTGGCCACGGTGACCCAGGTGGTTATGGTATCAGGTTTTACCACAGCCACTCTCAACACCGTGCGATCTGTTGCACTGCTACGCCTTTCCACCTCTGCTGACATGAATGTGAAACCGGCCCTCATAAGCCGTGTTTTAAGCCTGCCTGTGAACTTTTTCCGAACCCTGCAGACCGGTGAGCTGGCCAGCCGGATCTTAGGGCTGGAGCAGGTGATTCAGCTGATTTCCGAAGAAATCGTCGGCGTAATCTTCAGTTTTCTGTTTTCTTTCTGGAGTCTGGCCCTGATGTGTTACTACAGTGTAAAGCTGACAGCGATTTCTGTGGTCATCTGGGCTATCTACCTCTTCGCTGTCTGGCTGATCATGAGCCGTCTTGTGCGGGCTCAGCGGAAGATGACAACGGCAAAGAACCGAACCCAGGGTATTTTGCAGGAAATATTTACAGGCCTTGTAAAGTTCCGGGTAAGGGGTGCGGAGGAACAGGCCTATCACCTTTGGGGCGAACGGTTCTCTGAGGAGTGGAAGTGGAACTATAAATCACGCTGGCTGAAGAATTATAATTCGATTATTACGGCCGTGCAGCCGGTATTGCTTTCCCTTGTACTGTATTATTTTGCGTTCAAGGAAATGGGAGAAACCATGTCACAAGGAACTGGGAATGTAGTTACCGATGCACTGGGAGCCGGTGAAGCGATGACGGCGGCAACCTTTATCGCTTTCCAGGCTGCTTACAGCGCGTTTAATGCATCGCTTAACGCGGTGATTCCGGCGGCGGAGTCTGTTTCTGTAGTGAAACCGATACTGGAAAACATCCAGCCGATCCTGGATGTGGCGCCCGAAAGTTCCGATGAACGTCCGGACGCTGATGTAATTTCCGGGGCCATCGAAGTTCGGGATCTTCGTTTTGCGTACGGTCCGGGTATGCCAGAAGTATTGAAAGGGATCAGCTTCCGGATCGGGGCGGGAGAACACGTGGCCATTGTGGGTAAATCCGGCTGCGGAAAGTCCACCCTGATACGCCTGCTGCTGGGGTTTGAAAAACCGCTGGGCGGTGCGGTGTATTATGACGGGCAGAACCTGGCGGAAATGAATGCAGCTTCTGTGCGGTCCCAGCTGGGCGTAGTGTTGCAGAACGGACAGTTGATGACCGGTGATATTTACCGCAACATTATCGGTATCAATGATCTGACACTGGATGATGCCTGGGCCGCAGCGGAAGCGGCAGGCATTGCTGACGACATCCGGGAGATGCCCATGCAGATGCAGACTATCGTCAGTGAAGGAAGTACTAATATTTCCGGCGGCCAGCGGCAACGCATCCTGATTGCCCGGGCCTTAGCCATGAAACCATCCGTCATTATCTGCGACGAAGCGACCAGTGCGCTGGATAACCGGACCCAGGCCATTGTTTCCAGGAGTCTGGATAAGCTTAAGGCTACCCGTATCGTAGTGGCCCACCGGCTTTCCACGATTCGCAATGCAGACCGCATCATCGTGCTGGATCAGGGGCGCGTGGCGGAAAGCGGTACCTTTGACGAACTGTTGAAGCAAAATGGTATCTTTGCTTCCATGGTAAAACGGCAGGTTTCGTAGATGCAGTACAGATTGATGGTCGGGTTTTGAGTGATACGAATGAAAAGGTTGTTTTCGGAAATCCCATATACTGAAACGGAGAGACTCGTTCTCCGAAAGATTGAAGAAACAGACGAGGGTAGCTTGTCGGAACTGGTACATAGTCAAAACGTGTACCGGTATCTCCCGACGTTTCTGTTTGAACATAAATATGAGAATATACATGATGTCATCCGTCATCTGTATGATGAATGTTTCTGGGATAAAAGAAGACTGGGGTTATACGCAGCCTACTTCCGCTAATAAATGAATCTGGCGGTTGAAAAAAGATTTGTATTTACAGATTTTGGGAGAAGTATGTTGAAACAGCAAGTGATACGGATAAGGGAAGAGGCGGGCCGGTGCCTGCTATGCCATGAACCGAAATGCAGTGAGGCCTGTCCTCACGGGGTTGATGCAGGTCGAATTGTGCGGGCACTGAATTTTGAGAACCGGGTGGGAGCCAGGAGACGACTGCCTGCCGTTCATTTTTGCGAAAATTGCAATGCCCCTTGTATGCAGGCCTGCCGTCGCGGTAAACTGGATGTTCCGGTACGGCTCAGGGATTTGTTCTGTAATCTGTATGACTTGCATGTTGAAGTACCTGAAAACGAGGTGGACCTGTCCATTGATTTTTGCGGCGTGCATTGCGAGAACCCGTTTTTTCTGTCTTCTTCTGTAGTGGGCAGCAATTATGACATGGTGGCAAAGGCGTTTTCCATGGGATGGGGCGGCGTTGCCTTTAAAACGATTTCGCTTTTGGAAATTCGGGAAGCGTCCCCGCGTTTTTCTGCCCTTTCCAAAGAAGGGCGCTCCTTTATAGGATTTAAGAATATCGAGCAGCTTTCCGACCACACCTATGAGGAAAACCTTGATTATTTGCGCCGGCTGAAGCGGGATTTTCCCGGCAAGGTCATCATCGCGTCCATCATGGGGCGTAACGAAACAGAGTGGACCCGGCTGGCTGCCGATATGGAAGCGGTGGGCGCGGATATGATTGAGTGTAACTTCTCCTGCCCCCAGATGGCAGAGGAAGGCCTGGGCGCAGAAATCGGTGAGAATCCGGAGCTGGTGGCCCGTTATACTGCGGCAGTACGAAAAGGTACCAGGTTGCCTGTTCTGGCAAAGATGACGCCCAACATCAACCGCATGGAAATTCCGGCAAAGGCTGCCGTGGCGGCTGGAGCGGACGGTATTGCGGCTATCAATACAATTCGCAGTATCATGAATATTGATTTGGATAGTTTTTTGTCAGAGCCCAGAGTAAACGGCCAGAGTATTGAAGGCGGCTATTCGGGGAAGGCGGTGAAACCCATTGCCCTCCGTTTTATTAATGAGATGAGAAAAGATTCCGCACTGGCAGAAGTCCCCGTCAGCGGTATGGGAGGCATTGAAAACTGGCGGGATGCCTTGGAGTTTTTACTTATGGGTTGCGGAAATCTTCAGATTACCACGGCTGTAATGCAGTACGGATACCGTATTATTGATGACTTGAAGGAAGGTCTCAGCGATTATCTGGCGCTTTGCGGTTTTACACGTGTGCAGGATGTTGTGGGTCGGGCGCTGACCCATATTGTATCGGCAGAGGATTTAGACCGAAACAGTATCCAGTTTCCTCGGTTTGTGCGTAACGATTGCGTTCGCTGCGGGCGGTGTTATCTTTCCTGTTACGACGGAGGTCATCAGGCGATCCGGCTGGATGCAGAAGAAAAGCCTGTGCTGGATATTAATAAATGCGTAGGCTGTCACTTATGCATATTGGTGTGTCCCGTGCAGGCCATAGAGCCCGGAAAACGGGTACAGCGCGGTGTTCTCCCTGGTAACGCAGAGTTGACCAAATGATTTTGAAAACAGATTCGTATTATTGGGCTAAAACGCTTGTATCTTCATGAGTACAGGCGTTTTTTGTTTTTCCTTTCCTCTTTCGCAGTAGTGTTTTGCGTGTTCTTTACCCTGACAAAAATACAGACAGACTCTTGCGATGTGAAAACGGCAAGGCATTTTTAATGTGCCTCATTGTATTTAGTAACTGTTTGTGATAACATAATATAGAGGTCACGGCCTTGCCATGACCTCTTTTGTAGTTAATACAGGAAACCGATTTTCATGAAAAAACGTTTACTGGAACGCCTGGCTGCGGTAAAGGAACTGAAGACCGCGGCGTCATTGCATAAGAAGAAAAAAGGCTGTGTTCTTTCAGGGCTGGACGGAACAGTCAAAGCCTTGTATTTGTGCGCCCTGATGCAGGCTTTGAAGGCGAAGACACTGGTTCTTCTGGTGTCCGGGCGCGATGCGGTACGGGAATATCGGCAGACGCTGGCTTATCTGTATCCGGAGCTGCCGGTGCTGGAGTTTTATCCCACGAACCTGCCCCGGGTACAGGCGGACAGCCGGAACCTGGAAATCCAGGCGGGGAGAGCGGCGGCCCTGCGTCTGATTGCCGGCGAAGAGCCGGGCGTTGTATTTGTTACGGCAGAAGCGTTGCTGCAGAAACTGCCCCGGCCGTCCGGGGTAACTGAAAACAGCCTGGAAATTTCCGCGGGCGCTACACTGGAACAGGGGCGGTTTATTGAAATGTTGGCCGCTATGGGCTATGAACGGACCGATGAAGTGGATACGATTGGGCAGTTTTCGGTGCGGGGCGGTATCATCGACGTGTTCCCCCTGAACAGCCAGAATCCGGCACGTATCGAATGGTTTGATGCGGATATTGACGGTATCCGGTTTTACGATATCACTACCAAACGCTCTCTGACGAATACGGAAACACTGCGGATCGTACCCCTGCAGATGCAGGGAGCGGAAGAGGTGTTTGATGCATACCTGCGGGACTACGGTGTGGCGGATACGCTGTTTGTGATGGATGAACCGGCGCAGCTGAAGGAGACGCTGGAGCATCTGTATAAAGAAGGACAATCATATAAGGAAGAACTCTGGCCGCCGGCCGAAATCTGGGCTATGGAAGAAAAACAGCCGGCCGTGACGGTTTCCGCATTGGATACAAACTATTTTACTGAGTTCAGGCATATGCAGGTGCCGGTGCGCCGGGTCACATCCTATAACCGGAGTATTGAGCGGTTGATTGAAGATTTGCAGAGCCTTCTGGCGGAAGGCATCCAGCCCTATATTATGATGAGCACGGTGCTGAAGGCCCGGGGTATCACGGAAAGCCTGAGGCAGCGGGGAATCCCGTCCGTCTGTCTGGCGGACGGGGCGGAAGACGCTGAAAAAGTGAATGTGGGTTTTGGAGAACTGTTCAACGGCTTCCGGTTCTGGAATGAAAACTGGCTGCTGCTGACGGAAAACGATATATACGGATTGCAGCGTCGCCGCCGTTTCAAGTCAAAGCATAAGGGTGCCCGACTGCAGTACTTTACCGATATTAAAGGCGGCGATTATGTGGTGCATGATGTGCACGGCATTGGCCGTTATATCGGTGTGGAAACCATGCTGGTGGACGGCATGCATCGGGATTATCTGCTGTTGCAGTATGCAGGCAGCGACCGGCTGTATGTTCCGGTAGACCAGGTCGGACTTCTGCACAAATATGTGGGCAGCGAGGGCATCACGCCTAAGCTTTCCAAAATGGGCGGCGCCGACTGGAAACGCATGAAGACCAAAGCTTCCACGGCTATAACCCAGCTGGCGGAGGAACTGATCCGTCTTTATGCCCTGCGGAAAATAACAAACGGCTATGCGTATGGGGCGGACACGAATCTGCAACGTGAGTTTGAGGAACGCTTCCCCTTTGAGGAAACGCCGGACCAGTTGAAGGCCATTGCCGAAATTAAGGCGGATATGGAAAAACCCATACCGATGGACCGGCTCCTGTGCGGTGATGTGGGCTACGGCAAGACGGAAGTGGCCCTGCGGGCAGCATTTAAAGCGGTAATGGACGGAAAACAGACAGCCCTGCTTGTTCCCACCACGGTTCTGGCGCAGCAGCATCTGCTCACCTGCCGGGAACGGCTGGAACCCTTCGGGGTGCGGATCGCCATGGTCAGCCGGTTTGTTTCAAATAAAGAGATTAAGCTGACACTGAAAAAACTGGAGCAGGGTGATATCGACATCGTAATCGGTACCCACCGGCTGTTGCAGGCTGATGTGATGTTTCATGACCTGGGGCTTCTGATCATTGACGAAGAACAGCGCTTCGGTGTGGCCCAGAAGGAAAAAATCAAACAGTGGAAACAGGGAATTGATGTGTTGGCATTATCTGCTACGCCTATTCCCCGTACGCTGCATATGGCTTTGGTCAGCAGCCGGGATATGAGTCTCATCGAGTCGCCGCCGGAGGATCGTCTGCCGGTGGAAACCTATGTGGCGGAATATGACGAGGGCATGATTAAGGAGGCTCTGGAGCGGGAGCTGCGCCGGGGCGGCCGGATCTATTACATTCATAACCGTGTCAGCGGTCTTCCGCTGATTGCGGAACGGCTGCAACGGCTGGTGCCGGGCATCAATGTGCGCATCGGTCATGGGCAGATGAGTGAAGACAGGCTGGAAGACGCCATGATGTCTTTCTATGAAGGAAGTTGCGATGTACTGCTGTGTACTACGATTGTGGAAAACGGACTGGACGTGCCCCTGGCCAATACGATCATCGTGGACGGGGCAGAGAATTTCGGTCTGTCTCAGTTGTACCAGATGCGGGGGCGGGTAGGGCGTTCTTCCCGTCTTGCCTATGCTTACTTTATGTACAGGAAGAACAAATCCCTCAGCGAGGTAGCGGCCAAGCGGCTGCAGGCCATCCGTGATTTTACGGAACTGGGGGCGGGTTTTAAAATTGCCATGCGGGACCTGGAGATCCGGGGCGCCGGTAATCTGCTGGGGCCTCAGCAGCATGGTTATATTGCCGGAATCGGATTTGCCGCCTACTGCGATCTGCTGGAGCAGACTATCAAACGGCTCCAGAACGGGACCCTGAATATGGAACGGGAACCGGATCCAATTCTGGAAATTCCGTTGAATGCCTATATTCCGGATTCCTATATTGCCAATCCAAGGTACAAACTGGAATTGTACCGCCGTTTTGTCGATCTGGCCTGGGGGGAAGAAGAGGATCTGATGGATGAGATCATCGACCGTTTCGGAACCCCGCCGGAAGAGGTGGAACTGTTATGGCGTTTGGCCAAAGTCCGCGCGGTGTGCCGTAAGCTGAGAATCCGCCGGATCAATGTGCGGGCCGGAATGATCCGCATCACCTTTGCCGAGCATTCGGAGGTAAATGGAGATGCGCTGGTGAAGATGGCGGAAAAGAACAGCCGGTATATGAAGCTGGAACCCGGCAGGGAAATGGCGCTTTTGTTCCGGACTTCTTCGCTGGAAATCGAACCGCTGGACTGGCTTGAAAAGAATCTGGTAAAACTGATAAAATAAAGGAGACGAATTAATCAGCGTTTCCTAAAGCTGCGATAGGAGTCGTAAAAATGGGTAAGGATAAATTTCTGAAAGGAGCCCTGATTTTAACCGTAGCCGGGTTGATGGTTAAAGTCATCGGTTCAGTGAACCGTATCCTGCTGTCCCGCTTATTGGGGGGCGAAGGAATCGGTTTATATCAGATGGCTTATCCCATTTACCTGCTGATGCTTTCGGTCTGCTCGGCCGGCGTGCCGGTGGCGGTCTCCATCATTGTGGCGGAAAAAGTGGCCAAAAACGATTACGCTCAGGCCCATCGGATCTTTAAAGTTACGCTGGGTCTGATGGCAGTGTTCGGTTTGTTTTTTGCCCTGACGTTGTACGGACTGGCCGGTTTTCTCGTCAGCACTGGCTGGATTCGTGATGGCAGGGCCTATTATGCACTGGTGGTATTGACACCGGCGGTCTTCTTTTCCAGCATTCTGGCCAGTTTTCGGGGTTATTTTCAGGGATATCAAATGATGA